>Ga0307372_10001537_pt1 | contig 40201 bp, 41 predicted proteins | sample OX1MG_FD_202533 | JGI IMG/M metagenome (GOLD analysis project Ga0307372, IMG submission 202533) | Soil microbial communities from Risofladan, Vaasa, Finland - OX-1 | ecosystem: Environmental > Terrestrial > Soil > Coastal area > Acid sulfate soil | place: Finland: Risofladan, Vaasa | collected...
CGCGCACGCTGCTGCATCGTGGGTTGCTAGACGAAACCCACGACGGCTACTCGGTGCTCAGGCTCAACGCCGCCAGCCGCGCCGTGCTCAAGGGCGAGCAGCAGGTACAGATGGCGCCACCGCCCGCGCGCGAACGCAGTGCGTCGCGACGGGTCAGGCGCACGACAGCGGCGCCAATGGAAATGCCGCAGCAGCAATCCCTGTTTGAACAACTGCGCGCGCTGCGCAAGCAGTTGGCAGACGCACGCAACGTACCGCCTTACATCGTGTTCGGCGACTTCAGCCTACGCCAGATGGCCATCGAACACCCCCTGAACCGCGATCAGTTTTCGCAGATCGTCGGCGTTGGCGAAGCCAAGCTGGAGCAGTATTGCGAAACTTTCACCAGGGCCATTCGCCGCTTTGTCGATGCTGCGGCGGCAACGGATAATCCGACGTAAAGTCACTCGGATGCCCGCTAACAAATCCTCGCACAGCGTGTTTGGCACTTTTGGACGGTAGCGCATGCGCGGACGGGCGCTAGCGCGCGTATCGGCGACCTGCTCCATGCCCGACTGTGGTTCCCGCATAGCATCTTCGGGGCTGGCCCTGTTCGGGGTCGGTGCGCAGCTGCTGGTGACTACGTTTGTCTCCAGGCTGACGCCGCTGTGGCAGTCCAGCCATTTCGATACCAGCAGTTTCGACCATCTCAATCTAAACGTGGTTGACCTGATCCGGCTGGCCATCGGGCTGTCGATGGTAGTGATGTCAATCGGCTTGCTGCTGCGCTCGCGGTTGGCCTGGGTGCTAACGTTGTTGCTGCTGGCCACAGTCACGCTGCTGTGACCGATCCGCAGAAGTCCATCACCGCATACCTGGATCACCGCAACACCCATCCCAAGCCCTACCGCTGGACCGCCAAGGCCTCTGACATCCTGACCAAGGTCAACAGAGCTAAAGGATTGTTAAAGGCGGAACACTAGCGCTGTACGTTCTGCGCCCAAATGACGGCGTCTTCGTCCCGTATGGAACGATGCCAATGGTTACGGTGACTCCTCGCTTCAGCTCGGTCTCTTTTCTAGCCGTCGCACAATTTCGCGCTTGCCAACGCCGCGCTACCCCACAATGGCGGGCAACTGGCTCTGACGGGGTGAGGTCTTGCCTTGTTCCCAGTTGTAGATAGTTGCAGTGGAAACACCGATTAGTTCGGCCATTTGCTCGACACTGAGTCCAAGCCGTTTCCGGTTGGTCCTGAATCCCTGCGCAGTAAACCGCAGTCGGCCGCTCCGATGACCCAGGGCAACTACTTCATGTGTGACAGGCCGGGCCGCAGACCGCTGCTTCGTGTCCGCCTGTACCACTTTCTTCAGCTTAGCGATGTCCTTACGTTGCTGCGTAATTTGTTTTCGCAGCGGATCGAGCTGTAGTTTGAGTTCCCTGCGGGCCAGCCTCTGAATCTCAGCTTTGAACGCCTGTGCCAGATCGGGCATGACGTGTCCTTAGTCAGGAGAATCCGAAGATTTTAGCGGATTGCTGTCGTGGCAGACGTCCCGGCGTCTGGAGCTTGCGCTCATCAGATTCATTGAGGCTCTGCCATTCAAAATCGCGGAGGGTTTGTGAACGCTCTGGTGGAATCCCACATGGTGGGAATACCGGCTACGCTTCACGGGTGCGCAGGATGCGCACGCTTATCTATGAAGGGAAGCGTCATGGCAGCTCGAATCACCCGCAAGGATGTCGTGGAGGCATTGGCCAAGCAGCACAACCTGCCGAAGTCACAGGCGGACACTCTGGTGCTGGACCTGTTTGCCATCCTGGCCAAACACCTGAAGAAGGGCGACACCATCGCCATCGCTCCCTTCGGGACATTCGCGGTCACCAAGCGGGCAGCACGGACCGGCCGCAATCCCGCGACCGGTGAGCCGATCAAGATCAAGGCATCGAAGTCGGTCAAGTTCAAGCCGTTTACGGCGCTGAAGAGCAGCCTGAAATAGCACTTTGCGCCGGTATCGCACGCCGGGTTACTCGGCGTTGCGATGCCGGCGGGTCGTGGGGACGGGTCCGACGAACTGCTGGTAAGCCGCAATCCAGCCATGCGCCATCATCGACGGGGTATCCCGGAGTTCGATCCGGTGGTGGCAGACCCGCGTGTGCAGCCGATTCTCAACAGAGATGACGCCCGATGAAGAGGGTTGACCGTATTCCGCTCCACGCGAGGCACGGCGGCGCTCGTTTGGCGATAATCGCTGCGCCGCTCTCGGCGCCTTTGTCCTGCTACGCCTGAAAAACTTTCCCCTTTATAGAGGTCTACCTTCGATCCCGGGCTTGTCCAACACGGGATCAGGTCGCGGCTGCGCGCGGTCTATCCTTATTCGCTATGCATCTCTCGTCACGCCAAACCCTGCGCCCAAGATGAGTTTTGTTACAGCGAACTGACTACGCCAGTAGCCACTGTATTTGGGCAGATAATCGCCTACGTCAGCTACGCAGGAGTGGTAGAAACTGTGCAGCGCCGGCGGCGGAAGAGCGTAAGACTCTGGGTAGTTCCGGCTTGGGATGAACGCCAGCCGGACGAGGGGGGCAACTGCCAAGAAGCCGACGACGGGCAAGCCACACGACGCGCATGTTCCGCGACTCAGCGCAGGCGGTGCGCGATATTTTTTGAACTGTACATTGTGGGTGTCGGGCAGCGATACGTTTTTTGACCAGAGCACTGTTACGTCAGCAAACGGCGCGCGATACACCGACTGGCAAATAGTGCAATGGCACAGGAATCTTGCAAAGGGGTGGCCAGTGATTGCAAACGTGGATTTGCCGCAAGAACAGCTGCAGGTTTGGCTGGTTAATGTTGGCACGAGTGGCCTCCTGATGCGTAACGCCGAAGCTCAACTGTCGACGAACCGCGCCAGCGGTTTGGCGGTCGGTTGCAGCGCCTGAGTTGTATTTTTTACTCGTCATCATCTGGCAACTCGTTTCTCAAGCAATCTTTTAATTCCTTTAGTGCTTCACTTAAACCTGTGGCACCAGCCAAACTGCCCAAGAAATTGTTAATGATATCCACCCATTTCTTAAATGGCTTCCTCCAGAATCCACGCAACCCTCCTGCCAAGCGTTCACGCAAAGATGCGTTAGCATTTAATACTTGACGCTCTTTTACATTTAGCTGCGCGCCATAGAATCCGGCTCGCTGGAAGTTTTCTCGCGGCGCCTCATAAATCAATGCTTCCGGGTGTTTCTCTCCTGAAGCAGCCGTATTGTGAAGAAAGTCATTGAGATACTCTTTGATTGCGGCTCGCATTTCATCCGCTCTTTCGCCATATATGGATTCAGCATTCTCTTCAATTGTTTCGAATGTAGAAATTGTATCCATGAACATCATCATCACGCGACGCTGGACATCTCGAAGTTCATTTTCTGAGAGTGGCATAGATCACCTCCGTCAAGAAATACAAGGCTCATATGCAGAAGTATGAGGTAGAGAAGAGATAGCCGCGCGCCGCACACGGGACACGATCCAATCGAACACCCCGCAACACGCAGCATCATCTGCTCTCGCTGCAAACAAGGTGTTGGTGGACAGCCGCCGTCAATGTCTCGATGCGTTGGCTCAATTGATGTGTCAATTTGGTCAACTCAGTGTTCTGTTGCAGCAAAGCAAGCACCTGTGCGTCCTGCTCTGCCAAGTGCTGTTGGCGCTGCTCGGCTGCAAGTGCCAAGGCTTCGCGATGCTGGGCATCGGCTTCCGCCAAGGCCTTGTCGCGATCCGCCTGTCGAGTTTGCGCCAACAGGATCAGGGGTGCGGCATAAGCCGCCTGCAAACTGAATGCGAGGTTGAGCAGAATGAACGGGTAGATATCGAAGTGGGCAATGCCCGCAACATTCAACACTATCCAGATGACTACGATGGCTGTTTGCGTCAACAGGAACTGTGGCGTGCCAAAATAGCGCGCAAAGCTTTCGGCCTTCTGCCCGAATGCGCCACTGCCAAAAGCGGAGGTCAGGTGAAGATGCGGCTTCAGGAAACGCAGCGCGCGGAGCTTGGCTCCATTCGCTGCCTGATGTGACGTGTCGGGACTTGATGGTGGGCTGCTCATGTCTTTTTTCCTTTGATTTCCGTGCGCGCGAATGCCGTCATCAATGTCATGCAACCGCGGCCCGCTCTTCAGACACCTCTCTGCTCACCACAACAACGGCGCGTATATGTTTATCAGCATTTCAAAATATTCGCGCACGCGCACTCATAGAACGGGGCTGAGTATGGCCATGATGTTGTTGCGAAGCCAATGGAGCAAACTCCAGGCGGCTACGTCGATTCGGCTTACCGGCCTGGATTTCGCGATATATCCTTCTTGTCTGCGGAGGATGGCCTGCATTACTCAGCAGTCATAAATATAGGCGACAGATGGGTGTTTGAAGAATGAACGGATCAGGCTGGGGTTTTTGCCCATGTCGGCACGCTGTGCCGCCAGAGTCCGCTCGTCTGTGTGGCAAGCGCCAAGATGCCGTTGTTGTTGCAGGGCCAAAATGATGAAGTCGATCCGATGAGCCAGTAGCAAGAGATGCGCAGAGCCGCGCTGCAGGTTGGTGTGCCGATCACCTTGGTGATCTATCCGCGTGAGACGCACAGATCATTCGCGCTGTTGTTCGAGATGGGAAGCAGCCGGGATCCATTTCACGGTGTGGATCTGGCGCGCCGGATGATCGCCTTCCTGTCTCAGGCATTCGCAGGCGACTAGCCGTGCATATCCGCATGCTCAATGTGGATTAGGGAAACTCTGACTTTGCTTCGTAGTCGAAATGCGGGCCGATCTTGAGGGATGTCACGATGACGCACAAGTAGATGACGTTTGCGATGTGAGCCGCACTCGACTTTGTGCACCATCACCATTCGCCTATCGCAAGATGACAAGCGCCGGCTTCGTTCCGTCTGGGTCGTCGATGCCGGACATCACTTGGGCGATGCCGTCCCACCTGCCGGTAGTTTGCATGTAAGCGGCGACGAGCAGTACGAAAATCCATGAACCACATCCCTTTCTCCGACGCTGCAAAAAGGAGCTTACCTACATGACAACTATTACCGGGTGGCTTGCTACCGCCCCCGACAAACCACTTCAATGGCAAACTATCGACGCCGGATCACTCGGCGACGAAGAGGTTGAGGTCAACGTCGATTACTGCGGCGTCTGCCATTCGGATTTGTCGATGCTCCGCAACGAGTGGGGCAATACCCGTTATCCGTTCATTCCCGGCCACGAGGTGATCGGAACAGTCAGCGCACTCGGCGACCACGCCAAAGGGTTGCGGATCGGCCAGCGCGTTGGCATTGGTTGGACCAACAGCAGTTGCATGCACTGTCAGTCATGTTTGTCGGGCGACCAGCACCTGTGCGCGGACTCGCACGCCACGATCGTGGGCCACAATGGCGGCTTCGCGGAGAAATTGCGTGCCCATTGGGCGTGGGCCATTCCGCTGCCAGAGGGCATTGACCTGGCGAGCGCCGGTCCGTTGTTGTGTGGCGGCATGACGGTGTTCAAGCCATTCCTTGCGTACAACATTCTACCGACCGCGCGGGTTGGCGTCGTCGGCATCGGCGGCCTCGGCCACATGGCGGTCAAGTTCGCCGCCGCGTGGGGTTGCGAGGTCACGGCGTTCACATCTACTCCAGCCAAGATCGACGCGGCGCGCGGTTTTGGCGCGCACCGCGTGGTTGCCAGCCGTGACCCGGCCGCGATCAAGGCAATCGCGGGTTCGCTCGATCTGCTGCTGGTCACTGTCAATGTCCCGATGGACTGGAACGCGTTGCTCGGCACCTTGGCCAGGAAGGGCCGCATGCATGTGGCCGGTGTGGTGCCAGAGCCCATTCCCGTACCATCGTCCACGCTGATCTCCGGTCAACGCGACGTATCCGGCTCGCCCACTGGCGCGCCGGTGGACATTGCGCGCATTCTGACGTTCGCCGCCCGCCACGACATCCGTCCGCAGGTCGAACACTTTGTCATGAGCCGAGCCAACGAAGCCATCACACACCTCGAAGCCGGCAAGGCACGGTATCGCATTGTGCTGGATGCAGGACACTAAATGGGGCGTAGTTCAGAGTGGCAGGGGGCTTGTTCAAGCATCGAGGTGACCGCGAACAGCCCCCCGGGCCACCTGATCCACGTGCGCGTCCGTGTCCTGAACCGCCCGGTGCGTACCCGCATGCCGGGTGGTGCGTGGAGGGCTGATTAAACGTCAGCCCTTACTCGATTAAAAATCATATGTTTCCATAGTTTGATCGATTACGGAAAGCGCAATATATGCATCACTTCCGTAGACATCGAGCAGTTGCGTTACGACGAACTGTTTTTCTTCTTCGCCATCGTCTTGGCGCGTGCAGGATGCTCGATGTAAAGTGCGTAGCTCTTCGCTAAATGTTGCCTGCCGTATACTCGGGATTTGCTTTGCTGGTGAACCAGAGGGCCACGAGTACTCGAAGAAATCAAGCCCATAATGACTCGGCCTCGAATCCAGCGGACAGCTAACGCAAATTAAATAGACGCTGCCAATTGATGTTTTAACATTTACACGATAAGCCGTTTTACCTGCATCCATAACTATCTCCCATGATTTCTAGACAGTATGACTTTCGCCAAGGCGAGCGCTGACTCCTGCAGGGCCATAGACGCAGGTTAGCGAATCGCCAGAGCCGCATGATTGTGCAGAAGCTACGCTCATCGTTTGAAATCCATCGCGGAGGCCCGCATGAGCGACGATAGCACCATCCATGTAGGGCTGGACGTGCACAAGGAGTCGATCATGGCGGCCTATTTGATCGGCTTGTGCATCCGCGACGCGATGCAAGTCCCCGCCACGATTACTGTTGACCAGGGTCTCGGCTACGCCTGAAAAGCTTCCCCTTTATAGAGGTCTACGTGACACTCGATCCGGGCTTGTTCAACACGGGATCAGGTCGCGGCTGCGCGCGACCTATCCTTTTTCATTAGGCAGATCCCTTATTCCTTGAATTTCGCGGCAGCGTCGCTAACCGCAGACTTCAGGGAATCCCAAGCAGATTCCACGCCGTCCTTGATCGACTCCCAAGCGTCGTCACCCGACTCAGCAAGCTGCGACAGCTTCGTCTTTCCTTCTTCGATCTTGCTTTCCAGCGCCTTGATCTGCTTGTGCATTTCCAGCTGAGCGTCTGCGATGCCCTCTGAAGCCTTGGCCTTGAGTTTGTCGACCTCGGCCCGCCACTCATCCAACTGAGCCTGCTTCTTCTGCTGATACAATTCTTTGTCATTCATGACATTGTCCTTCCTATAGTTTTGATTCTGCGCCGCTTTTTAGGAGAAGCGCAACAAATAGTTCTGAAACGAAACCGCCCGCCTCCGTCAGGAACAGCAACACTAGTGTAGTGCTACTCGAACTGCATCGGGCTGATGTAGTTCTAGATCGCCAACAAGTCAGCGTCACCTTCAGCCCCACGGAACCCCGGGATGGATCAAAACAACAACTTTGATTACCTCATCATCGGCGGCGGTTCAGCCGGCTGCTTGCTGGCCAACCGTCTCTCCGCAGACCCAACCGTGAGCGTTTGTCTGCTGGAAGCCGGTCCGCGCGATTGGAATCCGATGATCAAGCTGCCGGCAGGCGTGATTCCCCTGATGTGGGGCAAAACCTTCAATTGGGCTTATCGCACCACACCGCAAAAACACCTTCACAATCGAGAGCTGTTCTGGCCCCGTGGTAAAACCTTGGGCGGGTCAAGCGCAGTGAACGCCATGTGCTACACTCGAGGTCACGCCCGTGACTACGATTGCTGGGCACAGGCGGGCAATGCCGGATGGAGCTATCGCGAATTGCTGCCCTACTTCAAGGCCCACGAAAATTTTGAAGACGGCGCGGATGAGTACCACGGCATCGGTGGAGGCTACAACGTGGCTGCTCTGCGGTATAAAAATCCGCTGAGTGAAGTGTTTCTACAAGCGGCAGCGGAATGCGGCTATCCGCGCAACGATGATTTCTCCGGCGCCACCAACGAAGGATTTGGTTACTACCATGTGGCACAGAAGGACGGTCAGCGTTGCTCAAATGCGCACGCCTTTCTTCATCCGGTGGCGCACCGGCCCAATCTCTCGATCTACACCGGCACACAAGCTTCTGAAAGTGCTGATGCAAGACCGGCGCGCCGTGGGCGTGCTGGCCAGGCGTCGGCGTCGGAAAATCGCCTTCCATGCACGGCACGAAGTGATCCTCGCCGGTGGCGCCATCAATTCGCCGCAAATGCTGTTGCTCTCCGGTATAGGTCCTCGCGAGGAGATCAAGCGAGTCGGGATTGAAGTGGTCCATGATCTACCCGGTGTCGGACGTAATCTGCAGGATCATCTGGATGTCACTGTGATCCACCGCGAGAAAACCCGGCACAGCATCAGCCTTCATCCGCGCTGGTTGTTCACTACAGGCATCGTCGCGTTATGGCGCTATTTCCTCGGTGGGCGTCGAGGCGTGCTGTCGACCAATGTCGCGGAGTGCGGTGGTTTCGTAAAGCTGGATGCCGATGACGAGACGCCACGGTTGCAGTGCCATTTCCTGGCAACGATTGAGCAGTACCACACGCACAATCTCTGGAACACATTCAGATATCATGGCTATAGTCTGCGTGTGTGCGACCTGCACCCGCACTCTCGCGGCACCATCACGTTGGCCAGCGCTGACCCCATGGATCACCCCCGCATCGAGGCCAATTACCTCGACGATGCGCGCGATATGGAGACGCTGGTCGCAGCCGTGAAACTGGCGCGTGGGTTGCTGAATACGACAGCGTTTGCGGCGCACCGGCGTGATGAATTCGAACCTGGTGACAAGGTGCAGTCCGATGAGGATATCCGCGAGTTCATTCGCGAGCGGGCCGAAACCATCTACCACCCGGTAGGTACGTGCAAAATGGGGCCAGATCCATCAGCAGTCAGTGGTGCGGTCGTCGATGCGCGCCTGCGTGTACATGGTATCGACGGTTTACGGGTGATCGATGCGTCCGTCATGCCCACGCTGGTCGGCAGCAACACCAATGCCCCTACGACCGCGATAGCAGAAAAGGGGGCGTCGATGATTCTCGAAGACAGATTATCCTTTAGCGAGCAGGTCGCAGCCTGAGTCACCGCGGCTAGACTACATTCCTCACCAACACCGCTACTAATCGACGCTGGAGGCCGATGCGTTCGTGGTTATCCTGAATGAACAGGCACATCAACGCCATTGCAGGACGGTTGAGTTTGCGGCCGCCACAACGGTGGTCGCTGGAGATACTGGATCGCGTCACCAAGATCGTGCCATCACGCAAGGCTGTTGACGTGTCCACGAACTACGCAGCTTTAGGAAGTCAACAGCTACAAAGCCTTTAACTACGTTGAGGGAAGCTTACAGGAATAACCCTTGTATTCCACGATCAGATGAACTCAATCACGTCGAAACGAAACGGGGCGCTTGCGCGCCCCGCTTACTGTACAGACTGCATCGTAGTTCAGCGAGCGACCTTGATCTTGCGCGGCTGTGAGGTGGGGCGTTTGGGGATGACCACCTCCAGCACGCCGTTCTTGCCGTGCGCACTGACGGATTCGGAATCGACCGTGTCCGGCAGACTAAAGCGACGGTAGAAGCGACCGCTGGTACGCTCTTCACGACGACCTTGCACGTCCTTGTTTTCAGCGCCGCGCTCGCGCGTACCTGACAGCGTCAGCACGCCGTTTTCCATCGTCACTTCGATCGAATCGGGCTCGACGCCAGGAACATCGGCATACAACACGAACTTGTCGACGTATTCCTCAATGTCTACCGCCGGCATCCACTCGGCAGTCGCAGCGCTGGAATCGTCACCAGTACGCCGTTCAAACAGCCGGTTCACTTCGTTGACCAGATCCCGGTGCAGTGACCCGGGCTCATAACGTATCGTTGCCATGACCTACCTCCTTGATTGGACTATCGAACGTCCTGTTCGTATGTTCTAAATCTAGGCCGATGGGGAAAAGTTCAAGAGCCATTATCGAACAGGCCGGTTCAACAGACTGCAGAACGGTTTGGTGTTGCCCCGTTCAGGCCTTGCACTGCTATCCTGACGTTTCAGAAGAAAGGTGCGAACGCTCGACCGGATCGATAGACGATGCGGGGCTCTTATAAAGTGCTCTTACAAAGAAGCATGAAGTAAATATCGTGCCATGGGGAAGAGCTGCAGGGGTGGTTCGGGGGCGGCAGATTGCCTGATTCTGAATTTGAAGTACTCGGTATCGAGCAATCCTCTGGCGCGTTTACGGATCATGTTGATGGCGACTCATGTAAGCCTCATAAATAGAGAGAAGAAACTCAGGTGTTCCTGGCGGGCCACTGCACCGTCAATGCCCAGCGCCTGTTCTACCTGCCGCCACTCAGCGCATGAACAGCAGGCTGAACAGCAGCACGCCCAATACTGTCAGCGTAAACACAACATAGAGCGTGTCACGCTGACGCGCGAAGGCCCAGGCCGCATAGGCGACGCGCATCACGGGCGTTGCGATCAACAGCAGTAGGCCAATCTGGATCAGGCCGCGGCCGTGCAAGGCACGCGCATCGCCCAAAATGGCCCCGAGATGCCGCAGCTGGCGCGGCTCACCGCGAAAGCTGTGGTAGTTGGGCATCTCCGTGCCGTGATGCCAGAGATAGATCACCGCACCAATCAAAACCAATGTCGCCGAGGCCGCCACGCCGACGCGAAGCAGCCGTCCGATCGCCAGTTCCATGCTGCGATCACCGTCAGACATGCGCGCCACCGCTGAAGCCGCTGTAAATCATCTGCGCCGCCAGTACCAGGATGACCACGGTGAAGCCGCGTTTGAGCAGTGTCGGCGGGCTACGCACCAGCAGGCGTGCACCCAGCACGGAGCCGGCCAGCACGCCCAGCATTACCGGCATCGCCAACCCGGGATCGATGTAGCCGCGGTTTAGATAAACCCCGGCACCCGCAGCGGCGGTGACGCCGATCATGAAATTGCTGGTAGTCGTGGAAACCTTGAACGGCAGACCCATGACCCGGTCCAGCGCCAGCACCTTGACCGCGCCCGAACCGATCCCAAGCAGGCTGGACAGCACACCCGCACCGAACATCAGCGCAAAACCACCGGGCACGCCCTGCACGGCGTATGCGCGCTGCCCGCCCGAAACCGGCATGTGCCCGCCAAATCGCAGCCACTGTGCCACCGGACTGCCGGGACCCTCGCTGCCATCGTCACGACTGGCGGCGGAGAAAATCGCAGACGCCAGCAACGCCAACCCGAAAATCACTGACACCACATTGGTCGACAACCATGCTGCCAGCTCGCCGCCGGCGATAGCGCCGACTGTGGTGGCGATCTCCAGAAACATGCCGATACGGATGTTGATAAAGCCATCGCGCACATAGGCGGCGGCCGCACCGGATGAGGTGGCGATGACGGAGACCAGCGAGGCGCCGATGGCGTAACGGATATCGACGCCAAAACCCAAGGTCAGCAGTGGCACGATGACCACACCCCCGCCAAGCCCCGTCAACGCACCGACGCCACCCGCCACGAAAGCGCCCAGGCCCACCAACAATGTGAAGCTGAGAATATCCACCCCCTCATTGTAAATGACAGGATGGAATACCTTTATGACGAAATATCGGTAATCGCACCGCGGCTGGCCGTGCCCACCAGCTTCATGTACTTGCCCAGCACACCACGTGTGTAGCGCGGTGCCGGCTGTTGTCACGCGGCGCGGCGTTTGGCTAGTTCATCATCGGCGACGTTGAGTTGGATCGCCAGCTTGTCCGCATTGATGGTGTTCGAATCGACTTCCTGCACCAGCGCGATGGTGTCACCGACGTAGGCCTCGGGAGCGACGTGGCCCACCATGCCCCAGGTGCCGCTGGAAAAACGGCCGTCGGTAATCAGACTGACGCTTTCGCCATAGCCCTCGCTGATCAGCGCCGAAGTAGGGCTGAGTGTGCAATCGCGACGCGATGCAAGTCCTCGCCACGATCACTATTGACCAGGGTCTTGGCCGTGAGCTCGTTCGGAACGCGCATCGAAGTCGGCAACGTCGTCATCGGCATGATCCACAAACGCGCCAGGGGACTCCTCAATTAGAATTACTTCAAACTGAAAATCAGACAGACCGCGGTCCCTGAATTACCCCTCGCCCTGTTTCCGGCGCTGCGCGCCCATGCCGGATAATGACACCAATCAACTGCACAAGAGCCTTAAAATGTTCGATCATGCTGTCCTGTACACCCTTGTATCCGTTGTAGTCATCTTGATTATTTTTTTCATCCTGCGCGAGGTCGTGTGCTGGTATTGGAAGATCAACAACATTGTGGCTCTACTGACGGAGATTTTAGATATCCTTCGCAAGGAGTCGCAAAGTGAAGATCGTGACGAAAACGACATAAATCCGCAGGAGAAAAACTTATCAAAGAGAATCCCGCCGACCATACGCTAACGGGGTAGTCGCACAAAATTCAGCCTGAGGCCCCTCCGGAACGTTTCGGGTTTGATTCAGAGTGAGTTCATCTGACCGACTTACAATCATGGCGTCGGACAGGAACTTTATAGTCTGCCAATCCGGCAGACGTTCCCCCTCTCAAGGAGATTTCGATGCGTAACAAACTGATTTCCACCCTTCTGGTTGCCAGCATGATGGCTATCGCTGGCGTGGCTTCCGCGCAGGACATGTCGGCGAATACACTGACTCATTCGACTGCGAAGATGGAGCATCACGCCAAGATGGAACATCACGCCAAGATGGAGAAGAAAGCTGCGCACAGGAAGGCAGTGAAGCACCACAAGAAGGCAGTGAGACATCACAAGAAAGTGGAAGCCGAAAAACAAGCGTCCTAATCGCGGCTGAACTGAAACGCTGTCTTTGTTCCGGTGACTGCGGCCTGGTCCGCGCAGTCGCCGGATTTCTACCACACTGATTTCTGGCTCGGCGGAACCGACTTTAAGCGGTCGATGTTGGCCGTGTTCATCGTGCTGGCGCAGGCTCCTGCGAATCCGCAGTCCCGGCGCAGCCAAAAGCGCGACTGAGTCAAACCTTGAGGTGATGGGCCAGGACGCTCTTCATGATCTGGTTGCCAGTCGGAGTCGCGGCCAGCAGATCCCTGATCTGAGCCTTCATCTGCTGGGCATTCACTCCTGCCGTTGCCGCTGCATGCATCACCGCCGTATAGGCGTCGAGGACATCGACGCCGGTGATATCGTAGCCCTGCCCGCGTGAGATCCAGCGCAACGAAGCGACGCCGGCGGCGACTGCGAACTCAGGCTGGCTCTCGGCAAAGTCTCTGGCTGCGCGGGCCAGGGTGCGCGGGTCGGTGGGGCTGGTGGACACCAACTCGATGGCGACGTTGAACAGACCCGCATCCTTCGCGGCCGCGAACCACTTGCCTTCAGCGCCGGGCGTGCTGGCAACCAAGTCGCGCAGGATCTGCTCCGGGCGCGTGTTCGGATACTTCTTGGTGATCGATCGGAAGGTCGCGAGGTGGGTCGCGCCCTGATGGGCTTCGATTGCGTAGCGCCGATACGCCTCATCGGCCATGCCCGACGACAGCAGAATGGCCTCGCAAGCCTCAGCGATCTGCCAGCCCGGAGCGTTCAGGCCGCGCGATTGCTCGGCGTAGCGCACCGCCTCCGCTTTCTTTCCCATCGCCGCCAATGTTTTGACGCCCCACTGGCGGTCGTGCCAGCACTTGAAGGGTGCCCGATCAAGTAGGGCGAGCAGTTGATCGTGGCGACCGGCTGCGTAGAGCGACGCAAGGCATGCGCTCGCCCCCTTGAAGAACCCGTGACCCGAGGATTGGGGACTCCAGATGTGTTCGACAAACGGCAGGGATTCATCGGCCCATACGGCCGCCAGTTCCGGCGTGACGCACAGCGCGCCCCAGTGCTCTCCGAGGGATTCGATGTAGGGGATCTCGTCCTCCTGCACAGCTTGCCACAGGCGTTCCAACCAACGCTGTCGAACCCCCGTCTCGACATCCGCCTTGACGATGAGGGGCACCAAGGTGTCGATGGCCCGGTTCACTGCGGTGCCCAGGGCCCCGGAAGAACTATCGACCTGCTCCAGCGCTGGCGACAGCTTTTCCAGCAGGGACACGGCACCTTCGGCTGCGACCACCGGGTCCTTGCGTGCGACCGCCTTGATTTCGGCGAGGGCCTCCTTGATGCGCTGGATCGGCGTGTTGGATCGCCAACCAAAAGCGTGACGGCGGAAGCGGGACGTGAACTGCCATTGGTGTGTAGTCATGATCGGTCGGCCTTGAGCTACTGCGCGGGGTACTGGCTGTTGCGGATGAAGCGATCAAAGGGGCCCTCCTCGGGCTCGCCGTCGTCATGCTGTGGCCGCTGCCCTTCAGCGCCGGGCATCAACAGCAGGGTCCGTGAGTCGTCGTATTGGCCCGCGACTCGGGCTATTTCAGTCAGTGGCATGGAGTACCGGCTGTACAAGCTCGGCGAGTACCTTGAGAAGCTGGGCCGACTATTTTGGCATCTCGCAGTATTACCTTCAGGGGTCCGGCATCGGCGACTGGATTCGCCGCCGTATCCGCATGTGCTACTGGAAGCAGTGGCGCTACGTGCGGTCCAAGGTGCGACATCTGTTGGCGTTGGGCACCTACAAGCGTCAAGCGATTCTCACCGCCATCAGCAGCAAAAGTCACTGGCGGCTGTCCAGGACGCAGGAGACCCACAGCGAGATGACCAACGACGGGTTGAAGCAGCAGGGATTGATCAGCTTTCGCGACCCCCGCCTTCGCGGGGGCAGGCTCTTTGGATAAAGGTGCAGGGCTACGTCTGATCTTCGTGGGCGTCTGTTTCCTGAACCGCCCGGTGCGGACCCGCATGCCGGGTGGTGTGGGGAGGACTGATTAAACGTCAGCCCTTACTCGATTAGATTTCACTGCGCCTCGTCAGCAATAGTCTCGAATCGACGGGAGACATGCTCTTCGACCAATGCAACTTTAATGCGTGCCGACTTGCGTAGTGATTCCAGTTCCTTCGCAATCGGCCGGTTGGCCTCTTTGAGAATCTTTTTGGCGAGCGGTGCTCCGACATTGCTATAGAAGACTTTGCGGTTGTAGCCCGCGCCATAGCCGCCAGACTCACCGACATAGCAAAGCACCAGCCACTCCAAGTACTCAGACAGCAGCTCATCTGGAACATGTTGGAGCCCACCAAGCTCTTGGAGGTTACGAAGTAGCTCCCCGTGCTCAGCGTTCTTGCGCCACTGAAAACCCACCTGCTTCATGTGATTCAGATAGGCCAGGAACAGTTCTTTGATTTGGCTCTTGCGAAGGTACGGAAAAAGCCCCGCCGCAATGGCAACACGTGCTACCCGTAGTTCCGGTACTTTCTTGCCGATTTGTTCAACAAGATCCTTCGACGCGTCGATAAGAACCTGCGTGCTCGTGAGTGGACGAAGGGAGAAAAGGGCATTGAAAGAATTCTGCTGGACGATGTCAGGCTGCGCCTTGTTCAGCGCAGCGCTGATCAGGAACTTGAAGATTTCGTGTTGACGCGGCTGCGGCGCATGTCGGTATTCTTCAGTCAAACTCTCGTTTAGCGCGGTCGCGGAAGGTTGCTCGACTATCTGCTTTACATCAGTCAGCTTTATGAGATGAAGCGGGTCCTTGGACAAAACGACATCGATGCAGGTGGCAAAGATGTATACACAGTCTTCGATTCCCGCTTCGTACTCGTCATCCTCGTGCTCCAGGTCTTTCCGGATGTCATAGGCGCGCAACAGCCGCTTGTATTCTGGGCGGGAGAGGATGCCCATCCGGTACGACAGCTCAATGAGCCGGAGGACAGAATAGTCTTCGACGTCGTCAGCTCTCGTAATTGGGGGGAGCTTGTGCTGCTTGGCAGCTTCGGCAGCCAGATCTACTCCCGCAACCACTACCTTCTCACGCAGATCATGGATGCTGGCGTTAAAAATTCTTTGGCAGGCGCTGCTGGGATCAGTGCTCAGCAGTCTCTCCACTCGTTGGACAAGTTGCTTCCCTTTCCAATGAGGACGAATACGCTCCATCCATGCAGAGACGCCAGCCGCTTCGACAAGTTCAGCGTTCGGATTAATGACCACCAAGCTGTTCTTCGACATGGATATTTGCGCCGCGTGTGTTGTGAAATCTAACGAATAGACGTTCATCCACCCCGCGCGCACGACGAATCGGCTGCGCGGTAGTGTTGAAGCGTGGTAGATAAACGTCGTTGGACTAAACCGCCGGCACAGACGGTGGATCCTCTGGGGATTGCTTTGCAGCACTGCGGTAGCAGAGCAGATGACAGGCTGACTTGAGCGGATGTGAGCATCGCGGCAACGCTCCCCGACGACGTGGTTCCAGTTCAGACCAATGGTTCAGACTGTGGCAGTCTCTCCTGGCGTCGTCAATGGTCGACAGCATCACGAATAGGCCGGCGCCGACCGATGGCGGCTTTGGGAATGGCTGGGTCAGCGACGATGAGTGGTTCACGGTGATCCTCGCACCGGCGGCAAGCTGGCCATGATCTGCAAGCGGTCGCCGCATTCGGGGCAGCGATGGATATCGACGTCGGCGACCCGTAGCCAGAAGACTTCAACCGTTTCCTGAGGCCTGAGCTCAGGCGCCGTGACCTTCAGCTGCTGACGACACAGGATCAGCTTGGTTTTCTTACAGCGGCTGGCGGTCAGACCGTAGTGGCGCAGCCGCTGGAATCCCGGCGGCAGGACATGCTGAAGAAAGCGATGCAGGAAGTCGGCACTAATAACAGCCGCTCGTTATGATGGGGTGCCCCAGCACACGGATGGCATCGTCATGCAGCTCCGTTTTTCTACACGCGGCGGAAGACCCGACGCAGTCGTCCACCTGACAGTGGTTGAAGATCAGCACTCGCGAACCCTCCTCCGCCGGCGTGGTGAGGCCCTGTGCCGCCCAGCCACCAGCCTGCCGAATCTAGAGCTTTTATTGCGTCAAGTGATCGACGGGCACCACTACTGTCCAGCTTGCGTCGACGCCTTGGCGAAGCTGCGCTTGACGCGGCACGTTGAATTGCCCACCTCTTCGGGGCTTGTTGCTGCCGACCTGATTCGGCAGCTCGCAAGAGATCGCGAGTCGTTGCGCCGCCGGCTGCCCAAGAGTGCGGCGACGATGTTTATGCAGCGGCCAGCCGCAGCCAACTCGAACGAGTCGTCCAAAAAGAATCGACGCCAGCGGACTCAAAGCGAGACGCCGACGTCGAGCAGCTGACTTCTCAATTGCTGGATCCGCTCGGGCGGCTCCCAACACCCGACGCGTTGAGCACGGTAGTCGTGCCCTGCGACCCAGGGCCTCAATAAGGCCGACTGGGATCTATTTCTTCTTCGGTGCCGGCACCTTTGGCTTCGCCTGTGACAAATCGGAGCCGGACACGCTCTTAACATTCTTTGACGGTGAACCCTGGAGCAGCTTACCGGCCTTCGATGCGTCTTTCTTTCCAGTTGCCATTGTCACTTTCCTCCTCATGGGAAGCTTGAGTGTAGTGCTAACGTGAACGGCGCGCATCGCTCGGTTCCAAGCCGATATAGAGCCCACATGAAATAACGATGAACATGTTGTTGCTGTTGTGATTCATGATCAGGAATTCTTGAAGAGGCGATGATGGACACGGCCGATGGCAGGAGCTTGAACCGGGAAGCACTTCATGATCGGCATCGACCCGCAAACCCGGCAACCACGTTATCTCCATGGCAGAACTACGCATAATTTCGATCTGCGCATAGGGCTGCTATGGAGAGATCGCCATAGCCACCCTGAGCTGACGTTCGGCCATGTCCGCTCTGGAGCGGTCCATTGCTGAAGTCAATGATCGAGGCCAAGGTGGCCGATCACGGCAAGCGACTCTCTTGTGTCTGCATCGGCCTGTTCGGCTGAATACCCGAAAGCACGGTCGGCGTCACGACGAATCCTTGTAGTGGATTGCCGTCACCGCCCGGCTCCCCGAGAATGGCCGCTGTCCAATTCCGCGATAGCCCAATTCCGCGATAGCCCAATTTCCCATGCGCTTCCTTACCTACGCCGGCCTCGACCCGGGTCGGCTGCGCGCGGCCTTCGACAAAGTGCGCTCGGCAATCGAGCGCGATGACCTGCGGAGCGCGGACGTCAAGAAATTGCAGGCGGCGCCGTACTACCGCGCCAAGCTCGACGGGGCCAGCCGGCTGCTGCTGACCTTCGTGCGCCACCGCGACGAGACGGCGTGCCTGGCGCTGGAGATCGTCGCCCACCACGCCTACGACCATTCGCGCTTCCTGCGCGGCGCGCGCGTGGATGCCGCGCGCATCGGCGAAGCGACCGCGGCGACAATCGCGGCCGATGCCGCGCCGGTGCGTTATCTGCACCCGGGCCGCAGCGAGTTTCACCTGCTCGACAAGCCGATCTCGTTCGACGACGCCCAGGATGCGGTGTACCGGCTGCCGGCGCCGCTGGTCCTGGTCGGTTCGGCGGGCTCGGGCAAAACCGCACTGACCCTGGAGAAGCTGCGGCACGCCGAGGGCAGCGTGCTGTACGTCACCCAGTCGCCGTGGCTGGCGCGCAGCGCGCGCGACCTGTACTTCGCCAACGGCTACGAGAACCCGGTGCAGGAGCCGCAGTTCCTGTCCTGGCGCGAGTTCCTGGAAACCCTGCAGGTGCCGCCCGGCCGCGAGGTCGGCTTCGCGGCATTCCGCGACTGGTTCGGGCGCCATCGCCCGCACTACCGCTACACCGACGCGCATCAGTGCTTCGAGGAATTCCGAGGGGTGATCGGCAGCCAGCCCGAGGGCGCGCTCACGCGCGAGGCCTACCTCGCGCTCGGGCCGCGGCAGTCGATCTTCGCGACCGAACAACGCGCGGCGATCCACGACTTGTTCGGCAAGTACTGCGCCTGGCTGGCCGAGGCCGGCCTGTACGACAGCAACCTGATTGCGCACGCATGGCAGGCGCTGGCGACGCCGCGGCACGACTTCGTCGCCATCGACGAGGTGCAGGACTTCACCAACGCCCAGCTCGCGCTGGTGCTGCGCACGCTGCGCAATCCCGGCCACTTCCTGCTGTGCGGCGATTCCAACCAGATCGTGCACCCGAACTTCTTCGCGTGGTCGGCGGTCAAGAGCTTGTTCTGGCGCGATCCGGGGCTCGCCGAGCGGCAGAAGCTGTCGGCGCTCGGCGTCAACTACCGCAACGCGCGCGCGGTCACGCGGGTGGCCAACGCCCTGCTGAAGATCAAGCACGCGCGCTTCGGCTCGATCGACCGCGAAAGCAACCACCTCGTCGAAGCGGCCAGCAGGCTGGAGGGCGAGGTGCGGCTGCTGCCCGACACCGATGCGGTCAGGCGCGAGATCGACGCGCGCACGCGCGGCTCGACCCAGTGCGCGGTGCTGGTCTTGCGCGACGAGGACAAGCCGGCCGCGCGCGCCAGCTTCCGCACGCCGCTGGTGTTTTCGGTGCACGAGGCCAAGGGCCTGGAATATCCGACCATCGTCCTTTACGGCTTCGTCTCCGGACAGCGCCAGGCTTATGCCGAGGTCTGCGCGGGCGTGGACGCGGCCGACCTCGCGGTCGAATCGCTCGACTACCGGCGCGCGAAGGACAAGCAGGACCGATCACTGGAAATCTGGAAGTTCTACGTTAACGCGCTGTACGTCGCGCTCACCCGCGCGGTCGAGCGGGTCTGGATGATCGAGAGCGACACCGCGCACCCGCTGCTGGCCCTGCTCGACATCCGCGACAGCCCCGCCGCGCTCGGCGTGCCGGAGAAGGCGTCGAGCCGCGAGGACTGGGAGCGCGAGGCGCACCGGCTCGAACTGCAAGGCAAGCAGGAGCAGGCCGAGGCGATCCGGCAGACTGTCCTGCACACGCGCCCGGTGCCGTGGCCGGTGTGGAACGAGGCGACGATCGCGCCGGCGATCATGCGCGCGCTCGACCCGAAGGAGGTGTCGAACAAGCTGCGCCAGCAGGTGCTCGACTTCGCGCTGTGGCACCACCAGGAGCGTTATCTGGAGCGCATGGCCCAGGAAGCGCGGTGGAACACCGCAGTGGAGTTGGTCAAGCACTCGCACGAGGGCCGCATAGAGCGTACGGCCGCTGGCATCGCCGAACGCCAACTCGCGCCGTGGACGAAGAAGACGTTCAAGGATGTTCTCGCACAGTGCGACCAGTACGGTGTCGACCATCGCAGCGTGTTCGACGCGACGCCGCTGATGATGGCGGCGCGCGCCGGCAACCTTCCCCTGGTCGAGACCTTGATCGAGCGCGGCGCCGATATCGAGGCGCGCGATCTGTTCGGGCAGACGCCGGTGATGCACGCCCTCGAGCGCGCCGCGCTGCACGCCGACTATGCGCGTGGTTCGTTCGCAGCGGTGTACGCGCGCGTCGCACCGCCCGCGCTGGATGTGGAGGCGGACGGCCGCCTGATCCGCCTGTACCCGCATCAGGGCGAGTATTTCGTGCTGTTGACGATGCTCGCCGGGATCAAGACCCTGGGCTCGCAACTGGTGCCGCAGCGGGCCTGCCCACTGGACCGGCGCTCGGGCTTCAACACGGCCTGGCTGATGCGCCACGTCGAGCATTTTCCGGTCGGCGTGCTGCGCGAAGAACGGCGCAAGCGCACCTGGTTCAACGCGGTACTCGCACGCGCCGAAGTCGGAAGCCACTATGAACCTGCACGCCGGCTATGGATGCGCTGGCGCAACGGCTACTACGTGCCCAATCCGACGATGCGCTTGCGCGTGCCCGGCACCGATGGGCAGGAAGAATGGCAGCCCGTGCACGCTGCGATGGCCCTGCGCCGGGTTCTTGCGGGAAACGGCTATGGCGCTGCCCGGACCGCACTCGAGAGTCTGTTGCCAAAGTCAGAACGCGAGGCTGAGGCCGCGACGGACGGAAAAGCGGCCAGCTGGCTGGCGGCGCGGTGGTGATCAAGGTCGCGGCGCGAGCACCGGGATCGAGATGAAGGAAAAAAAGGCGCGCGTCGAGGACGCACTGTACGCAACCCGTGCGGCCGTCGAGGAAGGCATGGACCCGGGCGGCAGCTGGCCCTGATCTGTGCATTGAATGCGCTGCGCGAAAGGCCGCGCAAGGGTGATCTGTGTTGGCGCGCGCATCAGGACTGGCGCAACCCGTCCCCTATGCGCAGATCGAAACTATGCGCATAGGAGGGCGCTATGGGGAGCTTTGCATGGCGACCCGTTGCAGTCGTTCGGTGTCGGACCATCGCAACGGCCACTTCCGCCCCCTTCCGGCCGGGTTGTCCACAAAAACCACTTGACGGACTGACTCAGGACGTGAAGCGGATGGTAACCGCCCGCTCGACGGGATTGCGCATATGAATGGGCTCCAGACTTAGTCCGATACTTATTGTTTGTGTCCCGGCGTCAATCCCAGCGACTCCACAAGCACGCCAATGGCCGCAACACGTTGATACGGAATACGCGGTCACCCGACTAGCTGACGCGACGGCGGCCCGGTGCTGCTCGCACATGCGTTGGATACACTACTCCTGACAGGAACCCGAAGCACACGCGACGGAAAATACGGGGGAATTTGTAATGGCCGACTTTGAGAATCGCCCAGAAACACAAAAGTTGGATGTCCAGAAGGTGACGCGCCTTCTGCAATACCTGTCGAAGCTGGCGAGCCTCCGGGGCAAGATCGTCCGGACCATCGACGAATATGACCACGTTCTCTGGACCTCAACAATCACCCACGAGCCGGGCTGCTTCACCCGAGCTTGGGGGCCTGATGAAGAGCACGAGCCGGACGTGTGGCTAGAAGTTCAACACGCGCGCGAACCGGCGTTACCCGCTTTCCCCACTCCATGCGTAGATTGGGTCAACCTATCGACGATCCGCAACAAGAATGACCTGCCGGAGCTACCCGAAGAGATCACTCGGCAAGTTCCCAATCCCAATTGGCGCGAAGGGTCGGACGAGGAGCCGCAGGAAGTTCCTGTCCACGAACGCCTTGTCGATCACCCCAACATTCAAGCCGCATGGGATCGCTATGTCGAACGGGAATGGCTCCCGTGGACCGAAAAACACAACGCGTGGAAGAAGGTCAACAAGGTCTACTCCAAACTCTTCACGATCCATCAGGCGCAGCTTCGACTTGGCGAAGAATACGAGCTCGTACTCGGCGTGGGTTTACTAACTTGGCAGACGCCTACTGGCCAGCGAGTTCGACGCCATCTCATAGTCGCCGATACCAGCTTGGAGTTTGAGGCAAAGCTAGGAAAGTTCACGGTCCGGCCCCGTGCCGGAGGAGCCAAACTGCGGCCAGAACTCGACATGTTGGATATCGAACAGCAGCCGGCTGGTGCAGAGCAAGTCGCACAAATGGCGCTATCAAGTGCCGACGACGATCCTTGGGACCAAGGTTGTGTCGAAGGGGTTCTTCAAGCCCTGGTGCATTCCATAAGTCCACAAGGCGAGTACATCGATTCGGACTCAACCAAAGATGTCCACGCCTCTGAGAAACCAGTCGTGGCATTCGTTCCAGCCCTGATACTCCGCAAACGGTCCTCCCGAGGCCTCATCGAAACCTTGCACCGGATCAGGGAACAGATCGAAAATGGTGGTGCGGTCCCTGGAGAATTTGCGGATCTCGCAGAAGCGCGCTCCAAAACGGAGGCCGTATCAACTTTCACATCTGGCGAACCGGCTACCGAGTTCGACGGCGAAGTCTTCTTCCCCAAGCCAGCGAACGACGCGCAACGACAAATAGTTGGCAAGATTCGAGCGGCTAACGGTGTGCTGGTACAGGGGCCTCCTGGCACCGGAAAGTCGCATACGATCGCCAATTTAATCTGCCATTTGCTTGCCACGGGGCAGCGGATACTCGTTACTGCGAAGACGCCGCGTGCGTTGCAGGTGCTGAAAAACCTCCTGCCCGAGAAACTACAGCCGCTCTGCATCAATTTGCTGGGTAGCGGGCTTGAGGAACAGCGAACACTGGAATCCAGCATTGGCGGAATTCTGCGAGAAAACGCAGGATGGAACGAGTCTCACGCCACGGGGGAACGCGACGAGCTGGAAAAACGCCTACGGAATCTCCGCGCGGAGCGGGAAACGATCACCCGACGCTTGCGCGACATTCGGGAGTCTGAAACCCACGCACAGTCCATTGCCGAGGGGAACTATCGAGGTACGGCCGCCAGAATTGCAGAGGCCGTGAATCGGGATCGCGAGCGCTATGACTGGTTCACGGATGCCGTTTCTCTGCATCAAACCTGCCCCGTCTCTGCTGACGATCTGTTGCGAGTCCTGATCGCACTTCGGGAATTCGCACTCGACAAGCGTGCGGAACTGTCGCTTACGTGGCCCGCCAAGGAGTCAGTGTCCGAGCACTTCGTGGAACTGGTCAGAAACGAAGCCAGCGCAAGTAAGGAAGAGCAAGACTCGGCGAGCGGCGCCGATGTTCACCTTGCCACTCTGCTTACAAGGAGTGATCGCGCGATCATCGAAGGGTTGCGCGACGCCTTCGCGGCGCTTCAAGACGCCCGATTGCGTCTTCCGGTAACCATGCAGCCATGGCTGCGCGATGCCGTGCGCGATATCGTAACGGGCAGTGTTGCACCTTGGCGCGAACTTCTACGCGCAACCATAGTTGCGATCTCATCCGCCGAGTCGGTAGCGGCCGTCGCAGACGACACGGAAATCGGGCTTCCGGACCGTATCGATGCGCGCCGGCTGCGCGACGATGCGCGCGAATTGCTACGGCACGTGAAAGCCGGTGGCAGGCTCGGGTGGGGGCCGTTCCGGACGAAACTCGTCAAGGAGCGGCTATACGTCCTGAACGCTGTCACCGTGAACGGTCGCGTCTGCTCTGCTGCCGAGCACTTCTCGACACTTGCCGACGCTCTGGAGGCACGCATTGCGTGCGAAAGTGCTTGGCGCTTCTGGGCAGGACGACATAAAACGGTCGGTGGCCCGTACCGATTGCAGTTAGCGACGCTCAAGTCGCTGCGCGATTTGCTCATAAGCGCACTGTCGATTGAGGAGCGTGTCGACAAATGTCGTGAGACGCTTAAACAGTGCCCGAGTGTAGGCGAGCCGACTTGGACAGATGAATCTTATATTGCATGCGTAATCTCATCATGCCGGCTCGCGGTGGCCCGGATTTGCAGCAAGCTGGCCAGCGAGCAAATCCACGGTCTCGAGCGTTCGGTGCACGAGATCGCGTGCACAACGGGCGCGCACCCGATAACAACTGATCTGCTCACTGCCATCCATGATCGAAACATAGCCGAGTTCTCTCGCTGCGCGCATGCGATCTCGCGTTTGGAAGCGCAACGGCAACAAGTGATGGATGCAGACGAACGCATGTTGGAACTACAACGGGTAGTTCCGCACCTTGCAAACGGCATGCGGCGAACCGCTGGTGACACGCACTGGGACGAACGTCTACGTCATATCTCTGAAGTGTGGCACTGGTCCCAGGCGCGGGATTGGGTCGACGAGTACATCCGGAAGGAAGACGCGCCTGCGCTCGAGATGCGGGTCAAACAAATCGATCTCACCACAAACGACGCACTAGCGATGCTCGCGTCACTCCGCGCTTGGTCGTTCTGCTTCTCTCGGATGGAAGAAAATCATCAGCGTCACATGGCGGCTTGGCAACAGTCCATGCGCAAACTGGGCAAGGGGACAGGCAAACACGCATGGAGACACCGTCAAGACGCACAGGAGCACTTGAATCTGTGCCGCGAGGCGGTGCCAGCTTGGGTGATGCCGCTTCACCGTGTTTGGGATGCTGTCGACCCGGCACCCGGCATGTTTGACGTGATCATTGTCGATGAGGCATCGCAATGTGGCCTTGAGGCGCTGCCACTGTTCTATCTTGGCAAGAAAGTTCTGATCGTCGGCGACGACAAGCAAATAAGCCCAGAGGCTGTAGGTATCGACCGCGACGTGGTGACCAAGCTGAGCCAACAATTCCTTGCTGATTTCGAGTTCCGCAGTACGTTCGGGGTTGAGAGCAGCCTGTTCGACCAGGGCCGCCTACGATACGGGGCCAGCCGAATCACACTACGCGAGCACTTCCGCTGCATGCCTGAAATTATCCGATTCAGTAACGACCTTTGCTATTCGGACACGCCACTGATCCCACTAAGACAATACGGTACTGATCGGCTCCCACCGCTCGAACACGTTTTCGTGGAGGGTGGACATCGCGAAGGTTCCAACAGCCGAGCGATCAACCGTCTGGAGGCCGAAGCCATCGTTGAGCGCATCTACGACATGTGTAACGACGACCGATACGTGAACAAAACAATGGGCGTTGTCGTGCTCCAAGGCGAAGCCCAGGCCCAACTGATCGAAAGCCAATTGCTCGAGCAACTCGGCGCAGAAGAAATGGAGCAGCGTCGGTTAGTTTGCGGCAACCCGTACAGCTTCCAGGGCGATGAACGTGACCTCATGTTCCTGTCGCTCGTAGCGGCTCCCAACATGCCGATCGGCCCGCTCAGCAAGCCCTCTGACGAGCGACGTTTCAACGTCGCTGCAAGCCGAGCGCGGGACATGATGATTCTCTTCCACTCAGTTGAGTGCAACGACCTTAGCGTTCATGACCTACGGCGCACGCTTCTAGAATTTTTTCAGAACACCACGCCGCAGCACGTGGCCGGAATCGAGCGAGAAGAGCTAGAGCGGCATGCAGAGCAAGATAACCGTGGCGTCGTGAGGGCGCCGCACCCGTTCGAAAGCTGGTTCGAGGTAGACGTCGCTTTGGAGCTACTTCGGAAACAGTATGTTGTGTTACCCCAGTTCGAAGTCGCAAGCAAGCACATTGATCTAGTCGTAGAAGGCGGGCGGGCGCGGTTAGCGATCGAGTGTGATGGCGATTATTGGCATGGTGTCGATCGCTATGCAGACGACATGCAACGCCAACGGCAACTTGAACGCTGTGGTTGGGAGTTTTTTCGCGTAAGAGAGTCGGCATTCTACGTGGACAAGGGCCAGGCACTTTCACCGCTTTGGAGAATGCTCGAAGAGCGAGGCATTCACCCGAAGCTACGCGCCGACCAGGCTCTCAATGAATGTGATGCAGATAGAAAACACGATGACACACGCGGCGCAGATAGTGTGCCTGGATGCGACGAGCCTGGCGCCGCAGAAAGTTCGTTACTGGAAAATGGCGGAAGCGATTCGCCAACGTCGAGCCGAAGAGTAGAAGACATAACTGCAATCGAGATAGAAATGGCAGTTCTTCAAGCTCTTTCGAAGTGCTCAAACTACACGTGTACCGTACGCTCCATTACCGCTCGTGTGCTCAGGGAGATCGATGTCTCAACTCGCGGCCGCCCTCGTGAAGCGTTCGAGCGTCGCACGATGCGCTGCGTGAGTAACTTGGAAAGAAACGGGCAAATCCAAACCTACAAATCGAAGAACCAAAGACTGAGACTTGTCCCTCGTAGCTGAACCGGACGCGCCGTATTCCCGCGATGGCTGCGTACTCCGCTCCAAGTCGTCGCGATCCTCGTCGACAGGCGCGCCAGAAGGCGACATCGGCTTACTCCTGCACGCAACCTTGTTGCAGCGTGCTTTTGCTGTAATTTGCGGTCGCCTGCGACTGACCGGTTGTGGCCGTTATGTTGAGCTCAACCTAATGGCGGAAAGATGTCAGCAGGGAGTTTTTGCTGCAGTGCAATAGACTTCTGACATTTGGTGCAGGCAACTTCTAAAAATGACAACCACCGATCTGGCCGGCTGCAGCAACAGCAAGGTCAAGCGGATATGTGCGCTTCACATTGAGCTGGGAGCCTGCACCTCGCAACCGGCGTGATCACCCTTCTACACTATAGACGCGCTTTCTGGTCTCGCAGTGCATTTTCCTGCATGCGCGTCGTATCGTTGGCTGTCGCTACACAATCAATCAGGTCGGCGAGAAGTCCCTTGTCCAGTTGACACTCCGGTTCAATCTCTTTTGCCGTGAGACGGCGCGCCAGAACCGAGCCGTCGAGATCATCAAGGGCACGCAGATCGAGCCAGCTTTTCTTGCCCAGACGGCCGCCCAGCACCCCAAGATAGAAAGTCGAGTATGGATGTCCGTGGTAGCAGCGTGGATTTTCCGGTTGCCCTCGTATCTGGCTAGTGAGCAGACGCGCCACCAGATCACCGTCTCGGGTCTCAGCCAGCACCACGAAGAACTTGGGCTGCCATTCTTCGGCACGACGGTAAAACTTCGGATCGCGGAACACGCGCCCAGGGGTTATGCCCGCCGGCAAGCTCACGTCTCAGGCGCAATTCGCTGAGGCGATGGCTTCGTATTCCTGAGCGGCGCCCAGGATGTCCTCCCGGTGAGGATCATCCTTCGACAACGCAAGCTCGTATGCGATCGTGTCGTTCAGCCCCGCACCCTGGTTCCAGACCTTGGCCCAGGCGCCGTTCTCGGCGTGCGTCACATCAATCATCCTTGCCGATTGAGTGTCGCGGAAGCGTTCGACGATGTCAGCCATCAATCGAAGCTCACGCCGGGTGAAATGATCGTCAACGAATGCAGCCGCGACTTTCGCCTTCACCGCCTGCCGGGTATGGTCATAGACAGGCTCATTGACGATGGTGATGACCGCTTCGAGGTCCGTATCCGGTTCATCCCATTCCTGTGCCAGCGAAACCGGCACCGGCCCCATCTTCCAGGCGCTGTACCGCAGCCCCGTCACGCTGTGCCCGGTCTGTCGGTAGTGCTCGAAGTCGAGCAGGTAGAGTAGCTTGAACAGCTTGATCTTGCCGAGACTGCGCGTGTTGATGGCAAAGTACAGAACCGCTTGCACCAGCTTCTCGCGGTTCCGGTTTTTCAGCATGGGAACGTGATCGGACATCAGACGTAGTCTACCATTGGTGATCGCGTTGGTCTCGTAAGGACATCGAACATGCACAAAGTTACTGGCAAAACTGGAAGCACCGCAAAGCGCGATAACGCTACGCCCTCACATCCATTCCGCACCACCAATCACCTAAAGAGTGACGCCGAACGTACCGCCTATCTGGAAGCGCTGTTTGCGGATGGCAACAGCCGCGTCGTAATCGTCGGCCCGCTGCCCGAGTCCAGCCGTCGCCGTTATTGAGGGTACGGCGCCCGGACCTTTTCGAGCAGGGTGAGCTTCGCCATCCCCGATTCCAGCCGCAGCAGGTCGATCAACCCCCACGGTGGCGGCACGCGGGAGTCCCCTGTGGAGAGCCAGCCGTGGACGGTGTTGGGAGATACGCCGGAGCGGACGGCGAGCATCTCGACGGCCTGCTTCCGGGTGATGGCCCGTGAGGCAACCAGATGCGCTACCACCCGCCCAATGGCGGGCTTCCGTTCTTCATGTGACCAGTCACGGGCGGTTTGCATACGGATAGTGTAGCGCCCTACACCACCCGCTTGCCGCGCCATCCCGGTCAGGACAAGCGCTGATCCTTGCGGGCAAAGCTCTCGATCCACGCCTGCTGGTCGGCCTTGACGCGGCCGGACGCGATCAGCAGCAAGTGCGCGAAGAAGTCCGGCTTGTAGGGTACGGCGATCAGCTTCATGCCGGATTCGGCCAGGCTGCGGCCGCCCTTGCGGTTGTTGCAGCGCTTGTGAGCCAGGCAGCAATTTTCCCAGAGGGTCTCTCCACCCTGACACTTCGGGACGATGTGCTCGATGCTGGCTTCAGAATGACTGACCTTGGTGCCGCAATACAGGCACACCCGATCCCGCGCCATGATCGTGCGCAGGGTCAGCGGCGGCGTGCGGTCGAAGCGGCCGGCGCTCGCAGCCACCGAGATGATGGAGTTCACGCGCTGTTCGCTGCGGGCGCCATCGCCGCGCCATCCGCCCCGCACCGTGAACCAGTCCTCGCCCGCTTCCCAGCGCACCGCGTCACGGACATACAGGGTCACGGCGTCCTGCCAGCCGATCCAGCCGACCGGGACACCGCCCTGGTCGATACTCAGGACTTGCGAGCCACCCTCCACGTTCATCTCTACCTCCATGTTCAAACACTACAACGGGCGTCGGGTTGTCGTGAAGATGGACCCCTCTCCCCGAATCGAACGGGGATCTACCGCTTAGAAGGCGGCGCTCTGTCCTTCTGAGCTAAGAGGGGATGGCGGAAAGGGCGGGATTTGAACCCGCGTGCCGGCTCACGCCGACGATCTGTTTTCGAGACAGTCCCATTTAGCCACTCTGGCAACTTTCCATTGATGAAACATGGATCACCCGGCTCGGCTCGAACGAGCATCGCCAGGTTCAAAGCCTGGTGCCCTACCCCTTAGACGACGGATGAGAAAGTGGAGCCCCTTGCCAGAGTCGAACTGGCGACCTGCCCGATAGGGACGGGCTGCTCTATCCGACTGAGCTAAGGGGGCGTGCGTGTGTGCACGCGAGTGCATATGCGTGTGCTGATCGTTCCTTCCGGGACGAGATCGACTCCGCCGGCTGCGTCGACGTCGTCGGCACCAGTACCGAAATGACGGAAGGCCGAGGTCACGATCCCCATGCGCGTTGCGCACCAGCCGGGTTCAGGCCGGCGTCCGCCCCTGGCGGATTGACCTTCCATGTTGGTGCCGGACGGAGGCATCGAACCCCCGACATCCGCGTTACGAATGCGGCGCTCTGCCATCTGAGCTAGCCCGGCAAAAAAAGGTGCCACCATCCCGATACGCCTGTGACCGGCGGGGTCTGTATCGCTCCTGATGCGGCTTTCCGGGCCCTACCGGCCAGTGTTCAGGAGCCTGCCCGCATCGGGATACGGGGTCGCGGGAAACGGCTGGTATGTCCAGCTCGCGCCACTATCCTCAACCCTTGCGGGTGAGGGAATCTCATAAAGTTATGTGATGGTGCCGCCAGCATGGAGTTTCACCCGCATCACCCGCCTTACAGGGGCGGCGTTCTCGTTGAACTACAGCGGCATTTGTTTAACAGATACGGCCTGCCAGGACGTCGCAGAGCCGCAGCTTGCGGCCTGACCGGTGATCGAGGACGATCCCCTGCCGGACCCGGTAGGTCATCACCTTGTCGCCACGCTGACCGGATCCAACCATCGCGCGCCGGGCGGTGTTGACCGCGGCATGAGCTTGCTGCGTCGCCCTCTCGTCGAGCCTGGCGACCAGGATCTCGCGCGCCAAGGCGCGGTTGCGGTGCTGGGAGCGGTGCGTGGAGATCGAGACGATGATGCCACTGGGTTTGTGCCGCAGCCGCACAGCGCTCTCGGTGACGTTCTGGTGCTGCCCGCCCACTCCGCCGGCGGTGGTGGTGTCTTCCTCGATGTCGCGGTCATCAAGCACCACTTGCGGGCGCTCCGACAGACGGAGTACCGCTACGGTGACGGTGGAGGTCTGTACCCTGCCCCGCTTCTCCGTAGGCGGTACACGCTGCCAGCGGTGGCCGCCGGCAAGCCGTTGAAGCGAAGCGATCAACTCCGCGCTGCCGGTGACGATGATGGAGATGAAGCCGGGGCGTTGCTCGTTGATCTCGGCGTCAAAGCCGGCGGAGCGAAGCGTAGGCGAGGATGATGCTCAACTGGTCCTTACAGAGCAGTTTCGCGTCGGTGCCGCCCTCGGCGGCCCTGATTTCTACTAGGGTCTTCATGGTGTACTCCGTGGTGTGAAAAATAGTGAACTGCGCCGGACTCCGACCGGCCAGGAGCGACGTGAAAGGCCGCGTGCTCGAACACTTCGCATTGCAGTTCGTGTGGTGCACCGACTCGCAAGCTCGTCGCTGCGCTCCATCGACTCCGCCGGCTTCGCCGGTGTCGTCAGCTACGGACGCGAAAGTAACGCTTGCGGCGGGTGTTGGTCCCGCGACCCCCGGATCGACGATCCGGTGCTCTGCCGTTGAGCTATGCAAGCAAGGGGTTGAGGCTGGCAACAGCCCCAACCGGGTTGGAAAACGCGAGCCTGGGTTCCCACTTCGTCTGTTTATCGGAAGCGGGGCCATGGCTCTGGCCGAAACATCCGGCCGCGGGGATAACCCCCGTGTCGGTGTGGCGGTGGAACGCGGCAACCAAATGGCACCGGACATCCCGTACCCACTCGATGCCGTACTGCACGGTGGTACGACGCAGGGCACGGGCAAATGACAGCCCCCGCTCAACAACCTCGCGCCGCTCGGCACGGTAACGCACCGGCTCGTCGATCAATTCATCGACTTCGTGCTCGAACTCAGCGAACCACTGAGGCTCGAACACCCTGGCGTCCCCATCCGTGAAGACAACCATCTTGGTCGCCATCAGGACGATGACGGAAACGCTGGAAAAACGGATGATCGTCATGGCGAGCCTCCTGTGGTGAGCATCATCCCGGCCAGTACCGTGGGTGATGGGGGTGGCGGAAGAAGTGGGAGTCGAACCCACGCGCCGACTTACGCCGACCCTCTGGTTTCCAACCAGCGCCCTTGGGCCTCTCGGGCATTCTTCCGTGTGGTGGTCGGTGAAGGATTTGAACCTTCGTGCCGGCTGACGCCTGAAACAGTTTGCCCCTCGGTGGGGCAAACCTCTGCACGGGGCGGGCGTCCGTCAACCGCCTGTGAAATGGACGCTGTTCGGGGTTCGAGTCCGGGCCTCCACTTTGTAGGAGTGGCGCTCTGCTTCTGAGTCGGCTTCGCCTCATCGACTCCGCCGCTTACGCGGCCTCGTCGGCTAAACAGCGATGAACGCGATGGCCTCAACCGAGCGTACAGGGCTCAGGGCATCGCGCTGCGAGAATGGTCGACCGATGAAGCGATGCATTTCACGCTTGGCTGACTGCCTGGCGTACCGTTGATCTTTCGCCGTGCCAATGTGCCGGTGAGACTTGCGTAACAGGGCTCCGGCCAGCACCGCGGTGCGACTCTTGCTGGTGTGTTTCTTCATGGATCTGCTCCGTGTGATGTGAAAATGGTGGAGTCCAGGCGAGTTGAACGCCTGTCGTCGCATTGCGAGTGCGATGCTCTGTTAATTGAGCTAGGACCCCGATGATGGCTGGCGCGGAAGGGATCGAACCTTCGACTACGCGGTTAACAGCCGCGCGTTCTACCGACTGAACTACACGCCAAATTGAGTGGTCGGTGCAGGACGACTTGAACGTCCGGCCTCGGAGTCCCGAACCCCGCGCTCTACCAAACTGAGCTATGCACCGAAAGAGATGGTCGGGGTAGCAGAACTCGAACCTGCGGCTCATCGCGACCAAAGCAGATGCGTTACCCGGCTGCGCTATACCCCGTGGTGATGGTGCAACCGGCTTGAGTCGAACAGGCGACGCTCGCGTTTTCGGCGCGACGCTCTACCGTCTGAGCTACGGGGGCGTTGAGATATGGCATCAGTGCGAGGACTCGAACCCCGGTCAGCGGTTTTGGAGACCGCCACTCTGCCCGTTGAGCTACACCGACTTGATGGCAGCACTATGAGGAGTCGAACCGCACTGACCCTGGGTTGCAGCCAGGCGCATGACCGCCCTGCTCTCGTGCCGTGATGATCTGGATGACGGAGTTGGCCTCGAACCAACAGCCTGCGGTTTCAGAGACCGCTGCTCTACCGATTGAGCTACCCGTCAATATGGTGCCCCTGGCAGGAATTGAACCGCCGGAACATGTTCCGGCCATCCGCGTTCGAAGCGCGGCGCTCTGAATCCACTGAGCTACAGGGGCATGACTGATGGATATGAATAGTACGCGCTCAGCCCATCGTCACGAGGAACAGGCCCTCGCGGCTCTGGCCCGAGAGGTGGTGCGGAAGGTCAGACTTGAACTGACATGGCTTGGAGCCACTGGTGTCTGAGACCAGCGCGTCTACCGATTCCGCCACTTCCGCGTGATGGTGCGTCGGGACAGGATCGAACTGCCCATGCCCTTTCAGGCGTCCGCTTTACAGGCGGCTGCCGCGCCATTGCGGCGTCCGACGCGAAGATAAAAGGGGAGACTGAATCTCCCTACATGAAATTGGAGCGCCCAGCCAGAATCGAACTGGCGTCCTCTGCTTGGAAGGCAGTGGCTCTACCGTTGAGCTACGAGCGCGGTGAGTCGCAAATAAGCGAACTCGATACAGCAATCACCCCGTCCACGGCCCTACGGCCACAGCGTCCCGGTTGGCCGGCAGGTCGCGTCCTGCACGCCGGGGTGATGATCTTCGACGGCTCCTTGATGGAGCGGGGCACCAGGCACCCACGCGACCTCTCACGCACCTTCACAGGCCCGGAGTCAGTCGCTCCCGTCAGGATGCGGCTTTCACCACACCCTTACGACAACCCGAATTGTTAAAGACCAACATGACACCCGTTGGTGACACGCCGTCTATTTTTTTGGTCGGGGGACAAACGAAAAACCCCGGTAAGCCTTGTCAGCCTACCGGGGTTCCTTAATGTGGAAACCCTTGTACCCGTTGGTCGGTAGGCTTGTGACCTGCCACCCACGGTGAGAGGTCGTTACTGCATGGAACAATCCTGATAATTGGACGGCGATAGTTGCGCGGATTTTCTCCAATACGCCACGCGCAAACCGCCCGTCCCTGAGAACAGGGTGCTGGCTCTTGCTGCTGGTGTATGTATGGGTCGCATGAAAATCCTGTGTTCGTGACTTGGCAGATGTGACTCTTTCGAGGGCGGACAGTGTAGTACTTTACAGTGATGCAAGCAAGGCCACTGACTTACTGAGGTATGCGCGACAAACCGTTTCCGCATATCATCGTTCTGGGCGAAGGCGGTGGCAACGAAGGTCGACACCACCCGTCGTCCGACTTATGGCCTGTCGAAATCCGACCACGACGGTCAGCGATTAGCACGTCCCACCTGGCCCATCCGGGAATCCCCCGGCCGCATCCGCGCGTCACGCCGACAATGCACCGCCAGCATCCCCGCGCTTTCAACCGTCATCGTATTGACCACTTGTCCGCGCAGGCCAAGAATACCCTTGGGAATAGTTGTTCCCATTTGTCTTCGTCCACGAAAGCCTTGAGAACTCTCGTTGTACAAGGATCTGCGACAGTCGGCTATCCCTTTTCTACCTCATGCTACTGATGAAGAGCCTACCTGCAATTCTGTTCGGTACTAAAGAGGGCGCACGCAGATGCTGTTTATTGGGATCACTCTGTTCCTTGGTCGTTAACTATGTGGCACGACAAAAGGTTGGCGGAACAAATCTGAATTTTTTACGTCTAGCAATTCCCAATTCTCCCACCAGATGCCTTGATCTCGCCTTCATCGTCCCCCACGTCCTCGAACTGAGCTGCACCGCCGACGACCTGCGGCCGCTCTACGACGACGTGGTCGCCGAAGACCTCGCCTACGATCCGCGCAGCGGCGCCGACCACGGCCAACCGTCCTGCTGAGACGAGACCCGTCGGGTCACCCTGCGCGCCGAACTGGATGCTTGCTACGCACGCCTCTATGGCCTCAGCCGCGAGGGCCTGCGCTACATCCTCGACCCCGCCGCAGTGATGGGCGAGGACTATCCCTCGGAAACTTCTCGCGTCCTGAAAAACCGCGAACTGCGAGAATACGGCGAATACCGCACCCAGCGGCTGGTACTGGCGGCCTGGGGCCGGCTGGTCCAGTCTGATCCGACAAGCGGGCAGGAGACCTCATCATGCTGACTCATCTACAGATCAGAAACTTCAAAGCCTGGCGCGATACCGGCCCGATCCGACTGGCGCCGCTGACGGTGATTTTTGGCACTAACAGTTCCGGCAAATCCAGCCTCGGTCATCTGCTGCTGGCGCTCAAACAGACTGCACTGTTGGCAGACCGCAAGCGTGCGCTGCATCTGGGTGACGAAAACACGCTGATTGATCTTGGCACCTTCGCTGATTGCCTACATGGGCACGACTTGGAGCAGAAGCTGGATTTCACCTTGCGCTGGCGTATGCCGCAGCCACTGACAGTCAAGAACACGCTCAATAGGAGCGAAACCTTCCATGGCGACGAGTTGGAGCTGTCCGCCCGGTTGTTTGCCGACAAGGCTGCTCAACCGCAAATCCAAGAGTTTGCCTATCGGCTGATTAATAACGGAAAAGAAGTGCTTGCAGTCACGCACGCGCGGGATGGCAGGCAGGTGACCCTGGTCTCCGATCAACTGCGCTTGATCCATGCCCAGGGCCGCAAGTGGCCGCTGGAACCGCCGGAGAAGTTTTACCGCTTTGCCGATCGCACGTTATCGCGCTATCAGAATGCGGATTTTCTGGCCGAGTTCGCGCTGGAGACCGAGCGGCTGTTGCAGAACGTCTTTTATCTTGGCCCTTTGCGCAGTCATCCCAAACGCGTCTATCAGTGGTCTGGGGATACGCCGCCTGATGTGGGCGCTCAGGGTGAGTACGCGATCCCTGCCTTGCTTGCGGCCAGTGAAGCAGGCCGTAAGCTCAATCGCGGAAAGCGACAGAAAATTCAGCGCTTCGACACCTTTGTTGCAGACTGGCTGAAGAAACTGGGCGTGATCGAGAGCTTTTCGGTCAAGCCCGTCGCCAAAGGGCGCAAAGAATACGAAGTGCTGGTGAAAACGCATGTCGGCGCACCCGATGTGAAACTCACGGATGTGGGCTTCGGTGTGTCGCAGGTGCTGCCGGCACTGGTTCAGGCTTTTTATGCGCCTCCCAATTCCGTGGTCTGGATGGAACAACCCGAACTTCACCTTCATGCCGGCGTGCAGGCCAATCTGGCGGATGTCTTGATCAGTGCCGTGCAGTCTTATGAAAACAATAGCCCAAGAGATGTTCAGCTCATCGTCGAAAGCCATTCAGAGCACTTTCTCACGCGCTTGCAGCGCCGCGTCGCCGAGGGAGATGTCAGCCCAGATGAAGTGGCGATCTATTTCGTTGATCGCAACAAAGCGGGCGCCGAGCTGAAGCCGCTGCCGGTGAATCTATACGGCGAAATCGACGACTGGCCGGAGAATTTCTTCGGGGACGAGATGGCCGATATCGCTGCCCGGACGCGGGCGGCGATGCAACGCAAGATCAAACAGCGCGAGCAATGATGCGTGCCGTGATCGATACCAATGTGCTGCTGGTGGCCAACAATGCGCACCAAGATGTTTCCCCGGAATGCGTGCTGGAGTGCGTTAATCGACTCGAAGACATGCAACGGAACGGGGTGGTCGTGATCGATGATGCCTGGCGTATTGTCGACGAATATCTGAAGAAGACACAGCCCAACCAGCCCAAAGGCGTCGGCGATGTGTTTCTAAAATGGCTGCTGCGGAATCTCGGAAATCAGCAACGCGTGCATCAGGTGATTATTACGGAGAGCGCTGCCCATACCTTTGATGAATTCCCCGTTCAGGGTTTGCAAAGTACATTTGATCCACATGACCGAAAGTTCGCCGCTGTCGCGAACGTGCATCCGAACAAGCCGCCGGTCTGGCAGGCTGCTGACTGCAAATGGCTCAACTGGTGGCCGCAGTTGCAGGCAGCCGGAGTTGTCGTGGAATTTCTGTGTCCGGACGATGTCTGCCGTTTCTATCAAAACAAGTTTCCGGACAAAGCTATACCTGCCTTGCCCGATCAAATATGAACGCCAATTCATTCTTCCGCTTCCCCCACACGCCGCATATCGCCTGGCTGGGCGAGGGGCCGCCGCGCGACAATAAAGTGTTGTCGTCCAAAGAGGCAGAGGCGCTGTTGTCCGGTCCAGTGCTGGTTGAGGAAAAGCTCGACGGCGCCAATCTGGGGATTTCGCTGGGGTCGGATGCCCGGCCGCGCGTGCAAAATCGTGGCCAGTATTTGATCGAGCCCTACACCGGTCAGTTCTCGCGCTTGAGCAGCTGGCTAGCGCAACATCGGTTCGCGCTCGCCGACACGCTGGAGGACAAGTTGATCCTGTTCGGCGAGTGGTGCGCCGCCAGACACTCGCTGGGCTACGACAACCTGCCAGACTGGTTTTTATTGTTCGACGTGTACGACCGGGCGGAGGATTGCTTCTGGAGCAGCGGGCGACGCAATGCACTGGCGGATTTGATGGGTCTTGCCGTAGTGCCGCCATTTTTTAGCGGACAAACCAGTCTGGCGAAACTCAAGATACTGCTGACGACCCGCACCAGCCATTACCGCGACGGGCCTGCGGAAGGCTTGATCATCCGCAGTGAATCCACGGATGGCTGCGACGTCCGAGCCAAATTGGTGCGCGGCGAGTTTGTCCAGACCATCGACGAGCACTGGCGCAGTCGGACGCTCGAATGGAATCGAGTGCAACACCCGATGACTGCAGATACCTGAGGCACTGATGACGGCCGCGTTCATGTGGCTCGCCCCGCTGTTCCACCACGGGCTGCGCCCGTTGGTGGCGGAGCGCCATGCACGTTCTACGGTTAGCCTGGCCTTCATCAGGTTCGTGGCGCGGGTGTAGGGACGTTTCCACTGTCGCCACAGGATACAGTGCAGTTTGCGCCGTACCCAGCCATCGATCTCCTCCAGACACCCTTGGCACCCGTGCAGATCTCCCCGGGTATTTCGCACCCACCTTCACGCTTATGCATGTCGGATCTACGTCACAGCGTTCCGTGCAAGTTTCGGGCTTTGACGATATTGGCTGTCTTACCCCGCTGTGCCGCCTCCTATCCGCTTCCTGTTCCCCGGATCAAGTCCGGGGCAGGCTATGGCCAGCGCTTTGCCTTCGGCTTCCTTCAGATTCGCAGTCACCCGCGACACCCCTGCCGTTCGGCTAACTCTCCCCCTTGCCGGGCGAGTAGAGGACTTTCACCTCCAAGTACGTGCGCCCTGACGGGCGCACCTAACGGAAACGCCGCTCGGAGGCGGCGTGTTCGTGGATGTAGAAGATGACTACAAGTCGTCGTCTCCAAAAGACGGAGGAGCCAGCAGACCATCACCGGCCCAGACTGAGTCATCCGGTCCGAGCATCATCCCGTATTCGTCGAAGAACCCATCGTTAGCGTAACCCCACTCCTCATAGGATTCATCGGGCCAGAACTCTGCATTAACCGGACGCAGGATCATCAGGGCCGTCGGCAGCAGCAGCAGCAATGCGCTAAAGCCGGCGGCGACCCAGCTCCAGGCCAGGCCGACCACGGTCAGCACAGTAAGGGCAATAAACCCCAGAAATAGATACAGACCCTGGTGGGCCGCACGGACTTTTTGTTGCTCGCGCACGAATCGGCCGGCCTCAACTGCACTCACGTAGCGCCCCGCCGACCAGCCTGCCCACTTAAACAGGACTGCAAGGAAGGCCAGGATCAACACCATCATCAGAATCTGCCATCTCAGCAGTGCTGCGCCGCCTACGTCGAACAAACCCGCCACGGCTTCGCCAGCCGCGCCCAACGCACAGGCACCCGCCAGCCAGTACCAGAAGATTGAGCGCCGTCGCGCGCTCCGGGTGGCCTGCTGAATCTGAATGGTCGCGGGCGCAGGCTTGCGCAGCGCCTCGTTCTTCGTCTTTGCGGTCATGGGGGTGTCTCCTGTCGAATAGCTCCGGTGTGGATGGGGAGTGGAGGCGTCGCCGCAGCCACATCGGCTCCCCCTTGGGTAGTGGCGCGAGAGACAAGCTCTCGTGACGATCAGCTGCGCGGACGCCTCGTTCTTTATCCTTACGCCGTCGGATCGGATTTGGCAAGCCTCATGGAAGCCATAGGCAAGATGAAGGGGATCGCTCACTTTGCCGAATCGTTAGATCCCGTCTCACCATCGAAACGCCGATCCAGGTCGCGGCTGGACGGCATCACCGACGAGATAGCGCTGGGGGTAAGCGCAACATCGTTGTGGTGTTCGATCTTGTATGTTTTCCAGGCGTCATCAGGCGTCGGCCAGTTTTTGGCCTTGTCAATGCCAGTACCGAGCAACACCCCGACGCCTGTCCCGACCAGACCCCCAATCAGGAGTGCCATCGCGCTGCCCGTCGCCGCGATCGTGGCGGCCCCATCGGCAGCGGTCCCCACGGCCGTCTCCCCCACGGTCGCCTCCCCTGCTGCCGCCAGCGGTGGTGTAGCTGCGTCGGTCTCTATCCCATCCGCAACTGGTGCCGCATCGACAGCGGCACTGGCTCCGGGTTTAGCAGCCGCTTTGGCGGCTTCTTTCTCCGCCGCCTTTGCAACTGCGGCCTCCGTGGCCGCCTTGACTCCCCGGTAGCCGATGTAACCCTTGGCGCCACCTGCAGCAATGGCCGTGCCGCCGGCGACTCCTGCCGCAGACTTGCCGCCGTCGGCTCCTGCGGGCGAAGTGATGTCCCAAGGCAGAACCGAGTTGGTCGAATCCTGCACTGCATGGCCGATGAGATCGACAGAGGTCTTGTTGCTATCGACGCCGCTGTCGGCATCACCCGTATCCTGCTTCACCTTGTCACCGGCAGTATCGGCCGTCGTATGCGACGCAGTCTCCGCAGCGCTCCGTGCAGCGTTCAGGTTGTCCTGCGTCTTCTGCCACAGGCCGTTGAACTGCCCCAACTTATAATTGGCCTGCTCGACCGAAAGCCGCGCCTGATCCGTTCCTGTTTGTGCCGCTCCCTCGCCAGCCTCACCCGCGCGCAGTGTGACGCTGCCGGGCGTGATCGGCATGGTGTTGCTGGCCTTGGGCGTGACCCGACGGTTCAGCGCCGCTGCGCCTGTGCTGGCAACACCCGGTGTGGGCGCGCCGCCAGCGCCAGGCAGGCCGTCATCCGCCTGGTTCCGAAGCTGGTTCTCCCTTCTCAGGCGTTCCTGGTCGGTGGTAAAGGAGAAATTGCCGCTGGTGCTGGCAGCGTCGTCTGCCCGCTGTTGTGCAGTCTTGGCGATGGTGTAGTCCGTCGAAGCGGACTTGGCGATACCGGCGGCGCGCTTGAAGCCCTGCGAGGCGGTGGATCCGGCTTTTTCGGAGATGCCATGCAGGTCCGCAAACACCCTGGAAGCGTCCCGCGCGAGACTGGCTCTGTCCGAGAGCGAAGCGCCCTCCCCGGCCTTGATCTGCTGATCGCCCGAGTTGGAGGTGCTGGCCTTCGTACCGTAGTTGTTGTTGGTTTTCGTGTTCTGATCAACGCCGGCCTTAATCATGCCAAGCACTGTCCCCAGCGTCGCTCCCAGTGCGCCGCCCTTGCCACCCCCACCGCCGCCACCGCCGGCGCTCACGCCCATATTGGCGATCTCGTTCTTGGCCCTGGATGCCTGAACGTCGTTGATAACGCCAGTCTTGTGAGCGGTATCGATCAGACGGCTGGCGTCCTGCTGCAGTTGCTCAGTCTGGCTGGCGCCGATCGAACTGCTGGCGTTGCTGGTCTGGTTGAGGGTGTGGCTCAGATCCCGACTGGCCTGGGTGGCGGCCGAGAACGACGACGACAGTTCGGTGCTGGCGCGGATCGAGGC
>Ga0307372_10001538_pt1 | contig 40199 bp, 40 predicted proteins | sample OX1MG_FD_202533 | JGI IMG/M metagenome (GOLD analysis project Ga0307372, IMG submission 202533) | Soil microbial communities from Risofladan, Vaasa, Finland - OX-1 | ecosystem: Environmental > Terrestrial > Soil > Coastal area > Acid sulfate soil | place: Finland: Risofladan, Vaasa | collected...
GCCCTCCGGCAACGACATTTCTCTTGATTGGGCCTAACGGCAACAGCTAGGATCACGGCAAGGAAGACGGATCAATACGAAGACGACGGCTTACGTCAGGTGTTGCAATAGCTACTTGATGTCGGGCACTCATTCAGGAGGGCTTTCCGCCATGATCCGCATCAAGCGCGTTTACGAAGCGCCCGCCCCGAAGGACGGCTTCCGGGTTTTAGTCGACCGCCTGTGGCCGCGGGGCGTGAGCAAAGACAAGGCTAAGCTGGACGAATGGATGAAGGACATCGCGCCTAGCGACGCCCTGCGGCAATGGTACTCTCACGATCCGGCGAAGTGGCCCGAGTTCAAGACCCGCTACAAAGCCGAACTCGCCGGCCGCGGCGATATCCTGGCGCGGCTCAAGTCGCTCGAAGCCGGGCATAAGACGCTCACGCTCCTCTTCGCGGCCAAGGATGCGGCGCGCAGCAACGCCGCCGCGCTCGCGGAGATTCTCTCCTCTCAGAAAAAACGGCCCGCGGCCAAGGCCAAGACGAAAACGCAGGAATAGCCGACCTCGGCCCAGCCTAGGCGCTTGAAATCCGTCTTGCCCGGGCCCCGCAGACCGCGCCGCCACATCTTGTGCAGGGCGGCCGCGAAGGGCACAGCCGCCAAGGGCGTCAGCCAGCCCGCCCACGCTGCAGCCGAAACCGCGGAAAGCGCGCCCGCATGATACGCCGTGCCCGCGCGCCGCATCCGCTCCAAGGCGGCGGTGTCGGCGGGATTTGCGGCCGCGCGGTGCTGCAAGACGGCGAGCTTGACGAAGAAGACCGGGCCGACGAAGTAGAGCGCGCACACGGCCCACGCCGCCCAAGCCGCAAACGGCAGGGTTCCCCGCGCCGCGTAAAAGGCCGCGGGCGCGCCCAGAGAGAGGACCAGGATGCCGGCGACCTCGTTTTCCCAGCTCATGGCGCGGCGCTTGCGGGCCAAGTAAAGGCTTAGCCCCATCATCAGCGCCGCCGCGGCCGCGAAAGCCGTAAGCCGCCACAGCCGGTCTTTAAATACGAGGGCCGCCCCGCACGCGGCGGCCAGCACGCCCAGGGCCGCCGGACGGGCGATCGCCCGCGCGCTTCGCGGCCCGGACAAAAAAGCCTGCAGAGCCGGGCGGAACAAGAAGGCCGCCAGCGCGGCCAGGCACAGAAGAGCGACCGGCGTCGCCCGCCCTCCTCCGGCCGCGATGAGCCCGGCGAGGATGGGCGCGATGAGCACCGCCCACGAGCCGTGCTCGCGCGGCATCACGGCCGGACGCACGCGTTTAGCTCGCGCGAAAGCTCCCGCGCGTCGATTCCATGGGCTTGGGCCGCAAATTCCAGCGGATGCGCGCCGCCGCAGCACAGGTCCAGGCCGTAGCGCGCAAGCACCTCCCGAGTTTTTGGATAGCGCTCCGCGACTTCGTTCACGGTCCATGACAGATTGACGGCGGCTTCGGGCTTCATAAACGGCCTCCTTGTAATTCCCCTTCAGTATAGCCCGGGCTTTTTTTAAAAAACCTGCGCCCCGTCATGTTTGGGCGCGAAGCCCGCTGCTATCCTCTATATGGAGGTGGAGAACATGCCCGACGCAACAATGAAGGACCCGCAAGACGCGCTCGCGAGTTTCGCGCGCGATCACCGCGGAATCGATTCCCTGGTTTTAGGCGGCCGCTTCAAGCCGGCCGCCGAGCGCCTGGCGGATTTCAAGGAGTTCGACCGCCGCCTGGAGCGCCACATCCGGTGCGAAGAGGACATTCTCTTTCCGGCCTTGGCCCGGCGCGGCGAGCAATGGCAAAACGGCCCCATCCGGGTCATGCTCGAAGAGCACAAGGATATCCGCGCGCACAAGGCCGCCGCGCTTGCCGCGCTGGAAAGGGGCGATTTAGAGATGGCCGCGCGCCACGAAAAAATCCTGTTTCCACTTTTAAGCCACCACAACGCCAAGGAAGAGCAGGTGCTCTACCCCGCGTGCGCGGCGCTTTTGGAGACGCAAGACGCCCTCCTGGCCGCCGAGAAATTGGCTAATTCTGAAAACATGGAGGGAACGCATGAAAACTGAAGTGCTGATGGACGTGCGGGCGATGATCCCGCGCGAAAGACATCCAAAAATCTTCGCGGCCTGGGACGCGCTGCCCGTGGGCGGCGCCATAAAGCTGGTCAACGATCACAATCCCAAGCCGCTCTATTACCAGTTCCAGGCCGAGCACGCGGGAGAATTCCGCTGGACCATCGTCGAGAGCGGGCCCGATCGCTGGGCGGTCTTAATCGAGCGCGTGGCCCAAGCCTCCGCGCCGGCCGCCGCTCCGGGCGAGCCGCGCCCCGATTGGGCCGTCGAGAGCCCGGGCGCGCTCCTGGACGTGCGCGAGGATTTGCGCGCGGGCAAGGAGCCCTTGGGACGCATCCTGGGCGAAGCCGCCAAAGTCGCCGAGGGCGGGGTGCTCGTGGTGCGCGCCACCTTCGATCCCAAGCCGCTCTATCATGTGCTCGGCGCGCAGGGGTTCAAGGCCTGGGCCGAGCGCCTCTCCGATGAGGACTGGAAAATCTATTTCCGCAAGCGGCGGCGCGCGAGCTGCGGCGCGCATCACGGCCACGAGGAGGACGACGGCCAAGACGACGGCACGGTCGCCATGCAGGGACCGGGGCGCGTGGTCCGCTTGGACGTCAGCGACTTGGAGCCTCCCGAGCCCATGATCCGCATTTTGCAGGAAATCCAGAGCCTCAAGGGCGAAGACGTGCTCGAGGTCAGCCACCATCGCGAGCCCGTGCCGCTCTACGCGGAGCTTGAGGCCGCGGGATTCTCCCACGAGACCGCGCAGCTCGGGGAAAACAGTTTCTGCATCCGCATCTGGAGAAAGCATGGATAACCTCAAGCAGGCGGCTCTCTTCGCCCTGCGCACGGTCGTCGATCCGGAGGTGGGCCTGGACGTGGTCTCCATGGGCCTCATCTACGGCATCGAGGCGTCGAACCGGGAGCTGCGCGTGGCTTATACGCTGACCAGCCGCGGCTGTCCCTTGGGCGCGGCCATCGGCGCCATGGCGCAGCAAGCGTTGGAAGGCGTCGCGGGGAGCCGTTCAGTCGCGCTCGTGCCGGTCTGGGATCCGCCCTGGTCGCCGGCCATGATCAGCCAAGAAGGCCGGCGGGCCTTGCGCCTCTAAGCCCTGCCGAAGAGCGCGCTAGCCCCGGTAGGGGCTCCAGCGCAGGTGCTTGAGCGTCAAGCCGGTATTGATGAGGTAGAGCGTCGCTGCGGCCAGCAGGAACCAGGCGCTGGCGCGGATCATGGGTTCGGACTCGATCAAAAAAGCAGCGATGCCCAGGTAAATGCCCGGGGCCAGGGCCGCGAGCTCAAGCCACGCGATCTTTTCGCTGGTCAAGTCCTGCATCTTGGGCGGCGCCATGTCGGCCGGGAAGCGGTTGGGCGGACTGTAGAGGTGCAGCCAGACCAGAAACGGCACGATTTTGTGGATTTGCCCCAGAATGTAGGGCGTGGCCCAGCCCAGGATGGCGGCGAAAACGTAGGCGATGCGCGCGCCGTCGCTGTCGCGAATCCAGCCGAAGGCCAAGCCCAGGCCCAAAGCCGCCCATGCCGCGCCGCCTAAAAGGGCCAGCAAGGTAAAAGCCAACGCCGGATCGATGCGGCGGTTCCTGGCGGCGAAGATGCGCCGCATCTGGTAGAGGTACGCCGCGCCGCCCAAAGCCAGGACCAGCGCCCACCACTTGAGTCCGAGACGGCCGAAGAACAAGGCGTCCGCGGCGAGCCCGATGAGCCCGACGTTGACCAGCGCCAGGGCCAGGCGCCCGGGCGTCTTCGAGTCCAGATGGGCCAAGGTGAACATCGAGACCAGGCGGTAGGAGACGCCCATGATGGTCAAGGACATCCAGCCGACGAGGGCCAGGTGGATGTGCGCGATCAAGACGCCCTGGGGATCGGAAAATAAGATGCCGCGCTCCCGATCGTAGGCCAGGAGAAGCCCCAGCACGACCACCACGGAGAGGTAGCCCAGGGACAAGGCCAGGTGCTTGCCGGTCCAATCGAGCTTCTTGGCCCGCGCCATGGCCTTCCAAAAAACGAAGAGGTACAAGAACACCCCCGCGACGGCCAGCGCCGCCGGCATCCAGAAATTTTGCAGCCCGGCCCAAAGGTGCCAGACCATGCCGACCGCGCCCACGGCGAGGCACCACCACGCGAACTTGACCAGGCGCGGATGCGGCAGGGACACCTCCCAAAGCACCGGGGCCAGTTGGCACATGGCGCCCAGGATGCTCATGGTAATCCAGCCCAAAGTCAGCGTGTGCACCAAGCCCAGCACCCACATCGATTGGAAATCAAAGCCCAAAAAGCGGCCCGAACCGAACACGAACGCGGCGGCGAATATCCAGAAGGCGCAGGCGGCGAAGACGAAGTGCCGCATGGGGATGGAGATGGGCGGGGCTTTGGCCAGAAACGGCGCCACGCCGCCCGCCGGGGCGGAAGAAGAATCCATCGCGCCTAGCGGACCTCCTCGTAGATGTCCGGCCGCGCGGGCCCGCTGACGACGATTTGGCCGACAGCGCCCTTTTCCATGCGGAAGATGGAATGGTCCATCATGGTGTATGTCCCCGGGACCTCGGGCGTGAACTCCAGAATGGCGGCCCCGCCCGCGGGCACCAGAGTGGTTTGGATGTTGCGCAGGACCGGGCCACCGATGCCGCCCTCGTCCCAAACCTTGTCCATGACGGTGCCGATGATGTGGAAGGACGAGACCTTGTTCGGCCCGATGTTGCCGAAGTAGATGCGCACGCGCTGGCCGGTCTTGACGTGCAGGGCGTTGTCGTCGGTCAATGAGCCGACGCTGCCGTTGAAGACCACGTAGGTCGGATATTCATCCAGGGCCTTTTGGCGATCGTAGGTCGTCATCCCCTCGTAGTCGCGCCCCTGCTTGGTGTAGAACTCGCTCTGCATCACGTAGAACGTCTTGTCGGCGGGCGGCAAGGGCTTCTTGGGCTGGACCAGGATGAGCCCGTACATGCCATTGGCGATGTGGTCGGTCACCGGCGGCGCCGCGCAGTGGTAGATGAAGAGCCCGGCGTGGAGCATCTTAAAGCGCGCGGTCTTGGACTCGCCCGGCTGGATCAGCGTGATGGCCGAGCCGCCCCCCGGGCCCGTGACCGCGTGCATGTCGATGCTGTGGGCCATGACGCTGGTTGAACTGTTCGTGATGGTCAGTTCCAGGGTGTCGCCCTCGCGCACCCGGATAAAAGGGCCCGGCACGTGCCCGTTGAAGGTCCAGAAGCGATACATCGTCGGCTCCGCGAAGCCGGGGGCCAAAGCGCCGTCGACCTCGGAAGTCTCGAGCGCCGCCTGCACCACGGCCGCATGCCTCCGCGCAATCCTCGGCGGGACGTTCGGCGCGTAGGTCAAAACCGCGTTCTCCACCGGTTCGGCCGCCCGCGCCGCACGGCCCGAAATCAAAAACGCCGCCGCGGCCAGCGCCGAAAGCGCCGCCGCAAGTCTTCTCCTGGCCTTCATGTCCCGGCCTCCTGGCTCATAATCATAGGGTAGCGCGCCGAGGAAACGAAAAACCTGCGCTGGATCAGGGTTTTGAAATTTAGTCCGGCAGGCCGTCAGATCCGGAGTACAGCTCCTTGAGCTTCTCGGGTTTGAGCACGGTGATCCGCTTCCAGCCCGAGGCGATCATCTTCTTGCGCCGGAACTCCGCGAGCGCGCGAATGACCGTCTCGGGCGTCACGCCCGACATCTCCGCGACGTCCTCGCGGCGCAAGGGAAGTTCCTTGCCCATGCTTTGGGATAAAAGATGGAGAATGTGGGCGATGCGCCGCGGGGCGGACTCGCGCGTCATGGCGCGCAGGGCGTGGGACTGCCGCAGGTGCTCGCCCACCTCGGCGTAGACCGCCCGGGAGAAATCCGGATGGGCCTTCAGGATCTCCTCGAAAAAGTCCGCGGGGATCTCGTAGGCCTCGGAGTCGCGGATGCACACCGCGCTCACGGGATAAGGCTTGCGGTCCATCACCGCGATCATGCCGAAGAGCCCGCCCGGGACGATGATCTCCATGACGACCGGCTCCTCGCGCCGCGAGTACTTGACCGCCTTGACGAGACCGGACTTGAGCAGGTAGACCGCGCGCGGCAAGTCGCCGTCCGCGAAAACCGCCTGGCCCTTGGCGTAGCGGCGCAGCGCCAAAGTCCGGGAGAGCCGCTCCAAAGCGCCCTCGGGCAAGCGCTTGAAGACCGGCAGGCGGGCCAGGAAGAAATCCACGCTTAGCGCGCTTCCGTGTGCACCGGCTCGTCCGCGGCGTAGCCGGCCGGGACTTCCCGCCCCTGCTTGCCGAATTTCTGCGTCATGATGTTCTCGTTGGACAAGAGCCGCACCATCAAATACGACGCGGCGCAGCCGGCCAAAAGCGGGGCGAAGGCGTTGATGCGCCAGGTGGTTTCGATGACCAGAGCCATGGAGGCCAAGAACGCCCCCGACATGCCGCCGAAAAACGCGGCCAACCCAACCAAGGCCGCCAGGCGCGGATCCATGACCGCGCCGTGGAAGACGAGCGCCAGCATGCGCGCGAAGCCCGTTCCCGCGCCCGCGCCCACCAGGAGCAGCGGCGCCAAGGTGCCCGAGGATGTCGCGCTGGCCACGCCCACGATCCAGGCCGCGAGCTTTAGCCCCCCCATCTTGACCGCGCCCGTGGGGCTTAGCCCCGCGCCCAGAATGCCGTCTATGACGCCGTAGCCCGGGCCGAAGACCCGCGGATCGTAAAAGCCCAAAATCCCGATGGCCAAGGCGCCCAGCGCCGGCTTCCACATCCAGTTCACGGGCAAATGCTCGAACCATCGCTCGACGCGCTCGACCGCGTGCACCACGCCCACCGCCAGAAGGCCCATGAAGAGCCCCAAGGCCGCGTAGGACAGGAAGCTCGCGCCCGAGGCGGCCGCCAGGGGCGGGATGGGGAACATCGGCCCCGAGCCGATGATTTTCTGGCGCAGCGCCGCGGCCGCGGCGCTGGCCAATGAGACCGGGATCAGGGAGCGCGGATGGAACTCGAAAAGCAGAAGCTCGACCGCCAAAAGCAGCGCCGCGATGGGCGCGTTGAAGGTGGCCGAAAGCCCCGCCGCCGCGCCCGCGGCCAAGAGGATTTTGCGCTCGACCGGAGAAATCGCGAGCCGCTGGCCCACCAAGGAGCCCAGGGCGCCGCCGGTCGCGATGACCACGCCCTCGGCGCCGAAAGGCCCGCCCGTGCCGATGACCACCGCGGTCGAGAGAGGCTTCAAGATCAGGATCGAAGGCGAGATGCGGCTTTCGTTGAAGAGCACCTGCTCCATGGCCTCGGGAATGCCGTGGCCCTGAATGCCGCGGTTGCCGTAGCGGGCCATCAGGCCCACGGCCGCCGCGCCGATGACCGGAACGAGCATGACCCAGAAACCCAGGTGGTTGCCCACGGCCGTCGCGGGCGCGCTCGAAAAGCGGCCGAAGAAGGACAGGTTGGTGATGACCGCGATGAGCCAGAGGATGAGCTTCGCGCCGAAGGCCATCGCGCCGCCTAAAACGACCGAAAGGGCGGAGATGAACAGAAGGCGCTTGGGCGGCAAGCGCGGCACCGTGGCCATGGGCATATTATAGAGGATTGCGCCTTGCCATTTCAGGTCGCCCGCGGCCGCGCTACCATGAGAATGCGATGAAAACCGATTTTGGAGGAAACCCCATGAACGGCCTACAAAGCCTTGTCGCCGCGTCTCGCGCCCAATTGGCGCGGCGCATGAGCCCCGCGAAGAATCCCTACAAGACCTTGCCCATGGGCTGGATGGAGCCGGACGCCTCCTACGCCTTCGCCATCCCGGCCCAAGAGGGCGCTGGCGCTGCCCGCAGGGCGGCACCGCGTCCGAAATCTTCCTGGTCGTGAGCGGCTGCAACGAGCCCGGCCGCTACTTGAACTACCCCGCCGCGGCGCAGATTGTAGATATGGGGAGAGGAGATGTCCTTGAGGCGCGTGAAGCGCTTGTCCCCGTAGACGGAGCACTGCCGCTGGAGAATTCGGCAGGTTCCGGGAGCATAATGGGACGTTCTCGTTTTCCAGGGCAGCGTCAAATCAATTAATGGCCAAACAAAAAGGCGCCTCCGGAGCGGTGCATCGCCTGCCCGCAGATTTTGGCGCGGCGATTGCCTCCGACGCCGCCGTCAGGAGCGCGTGGACGGACATTACGCCCTTGGCGCGCAACGAGTGGATCTGCTGGGTGAGCTCCGCCAAGAAAGATGAGACCAGAAGGCGGCGCATAGCGGTCGGCCTGGATAAGATGCGCAAGGGCATGCGGCGGCCGTGTTGCTGGCCGGGATGCCCGCATCGGTAGGTCCAAAGCCGCCGCGCAAATTCCCCAAAGACCTAGGGCTTGGTCGTCGGGCTCTTTCTATAATAGGCGCATGAACAAGACCCCGGCCGTGCGCGCCGCCGCGCTGCTCGCTCTGTTTTTTGTCTCGCCGATTTTCGCTGCCGGATTCGAGCGGCCCGTCACCGATGCCGCCGCGCCGTTGTCCGCTGCAATTACGGCCCTTCCGGCTTTTGACGCGCTCCAACTGCCGTCCGCAATCGCGGCCCTGCCCGAGCAAAATTTGACGGCCGTTTTTTCCGGGCTTTCGCGCGGCATTCCCGCCGCCTTGGCGCGGCCGATCGTCCGGCCTGTCCTCGCCGGCCCAGCCGCCGCGGCGACGGCCTTGCCGCAAGCCCCCGCGTCCGCGGCCGTTGGTGACGCTCGCGCGAACGCTCCCGCCTCCGGCCGCCTCGCCGGCCCGGCGGGGTTCCGCAGGCAAGTTAAGGCCATCAAGGCCGCGCTGCAAAACGTCGGCGAGTCCGGCGCCCAAGCCAATGCCGTCGGCGGGCTTGACGCGCTTTTCTCCGGCAGCCGCCCGGACCCGCGCCGGCTTCAAGATGCGCGCTTCACCGTCAACGATGACGGCGTCCTGCTTCGGGGCCGGGCCGCGTCCGACTACGGGCGGGTCAAGGCCATCGCGGCCGCCTACAAGGGCAAAATCGATTTTTCCGAAACCCTGGGCGTCATGGACGACGCCTACGCCCACGCCTACGCCAAAATTTCCATCCTGCAGGCCGTGGCCCGCGGGCGCAGGACCTCGGCCAACGGCGTGCGCCTGAACCAGACGCTGCAGCGCGTCGACGGCATCGTCAACGACGGCGGCCGCCGCGTCGCCGTGGCCACGGAGCAGGTCTTCTTCCACCACGCGCAAAACCCGCAGTCGGAAATAGCCGAGGGCATCCGGCGCGTCGACGACCACCTGGCCAAGGCCTTGGGCTATTTCGCCCCCGGCGGCCAGGCCGACAGGCAGTTTGGGCGTCTGGACGAAGTCGTCCTGGGCTTCGACACGCGCGGCTATCCGGAAATAAAGGCCCACCTGCAGGACGTCGCCAAAAAACTGGCCCAGTCCTCGCGCCATATCCGCTTTGTCTACCTCGACGAGGCGGCGCCGGTTCCGCAGGGCGCGCGGCAGACGCGCGACGCCCTCAACGCGCTTATCCAACACCACAAGGACGACCCCGGCCTCTCCGATCTCATGGGCGGCATCATCCACAGCCGCTACACCGGGCTGCTGCTGGAGATGGAGACCCTCGCGCACTACTACAATGCCGGCTACCAAATTCTGCAGAGCGGGAGAGAGTTCTTCGACGCCAAGGGCTTTTACGTGACCGAGCTCGACGCCGTCGTGCGCTCGCCCGAGGGCAAGACCATCCTGGTGGAGGCCAAGTCCGCGCGCGACTCCTTGCCGCCGCAAATGGTCCTCTCGGACAAGGTCGAGTACAAGATGCGCGGCTACCAGGCCCGCCGCGCCGAGCTGGAGGCCTGGATCGGCCGCAAGATCGACGAGGTCGTCTTCGCTATGGACGTGGGCTTCAACTTGAACCTGCAGCCCTATCTGCTCGCCCAGAGCCGGCCGCTGGCGCAAAAATACGGCTACCCGACGGGCTTCCTGTTCCTGAACAGCCCGCGTCCCGGCCGGCGCCGCCGTTAAAGGCCGACGACCACCATCCGGAAGGTGCCGGGCTCGGGGAGGGGCCGGCCGCGCCGGTTTTTCTTACCGCTAAAAAGAGCCGTAGGCAGGTAAATTTCATGGGTCATGGGGTCAAGCCCCATGGTCCGCGCGCCTTTTTGGGTGCGCAGGACTTGGACCGCCGCGAATTTTCCGGGCGCGTTCTCGCGGACCTCGCTCAGTGTGCCGTCGCCGCAACTGGCGAAAGCCGCGCCGCCCGCGGCGCGCACCGCATCGACGCCTTTTCCAATATCCACGGCGGAGAGCACGCGGCCGTTCTTGGCGCTCATCACCACGAGCTTGGCCGGCTTGCGACAGCCCACGAACAAAAGCCCGCGCGCCGAATCGATGGCCAATCCGGTCAGGACGCCGCCGGGCACCGTGGGCCAGCGGAAGAGGACCTTCATCGCCTTGACATCCACCACGGCCACCTCGTCCTTGTTCACCAAGTTGACGTAGGCTCGCCCGCCGCCATCGGCGGCCAGGAATTCCGGCTTGCCGCCCAAATCAAGCCGCCGCACGCCTTTGCCTGTTTTTAGATCCACGTCCGGGGAAATCGAAACGAGCTCCTGGGCGTCTCCCGCCGAGACCAGCACGCGGTCGGCGGCCGGGTCGTAGATGATGCCGTCCGCGTCCGGTGCGGCCTTGATGCTGCCCAGCACGGCGTAGGTCTTTAAATCGAAAACGACGACGGCTCCGGCTTTGCCGTCGGAAATAAAGCCGCGCCCGGCGGAGGGCACGAGCGCCACGCCATGGCTGCGTTCCTGGCCCGAGATGTCGGCGATCACCTTGCCGTCCGAGGCGTCCAGGGCCATGGTGTGCGTCGAGCGCGTGACGTAGACGAGGCCGTTGGCCGCGTCGATCGTGACGTAGTCCCAGCCGCCGGCGCCGCGGCGATAAGCGCCGTCGCCAGCGCGGCCAAGCCGAGAATTTTTTTCATGAAACCCCCGGGCGCGGGGCTAATTCCCGAGGACCGAGGCGCAGGGCTGGCACTCGAAGTTGTCCACGCCGGCGGCTTTGCAGTTCTCGTACAAGGTCTGGCTGCAGCCCGCGGGCAACGGCGCCGCGGCCGGAGCAGCCGCGCTGGAGGGGGCTTGGTTTTGAGATTGGCCGCCGCCTTTTTCGACGCGGCTTAGGGACTCGTTCATCACGTCGTCGCTCGAAATGGCGCCGTCGTCTTCCAGCCGCTGGAGATAGGCGCAGTCGTCCCTGGAATCCGAGCTGTCGTCGCACTCGATATTCTCGACCTTGTTGATCGCTCCGGTCGGCGCCTCGCGCAGGTAGGCCTTCCCCAGGGCTTTGATGGAATTTTGGACCGCTTGGTTCACGGCCGGAGGCGCGCCCGCCGCCGCGGCGCTGGGCTGGTAGACGTTGTTGTAGGGATCGAGAACCTGCTGTTTTATTTGCGTGTAGAAGTTTTCCATGCCCTCGGAATCCAACAGGCCGCCCGACGCCAGCTGTCCTTCGAGGGCTCGCGCGGTCTTGATGATGTCGATGGCCGCTTCCTGGGCGGCCTTGGTTTTGGCGGCGACCTCCTTCTTTTGAGCGGCGGAGTAATTAACGGCGATCTGCCCGGCTTGGCCGAAGGCGCTGCCCACGTCCTGCGAATTCCGGGCGCAAACGGGAGCCGTCAACGCCGCGGCGGCGAGCAGGGCGAGAACGTAAGCTTTCATCGTGAGTCCCTCCGAAATTGCGGCGATGCGCCTAGAGATGTATACCCCCGAATCATGCGGGTGTCAAGTCAAGCCGGGCAGCGCTGATTTCGCTACGCCGCCGGCCACTTCGTGGCGCACGGCGTTGACCGTGCGCCGGGAAACCGCGATGCCCCGCTCGGTGCGCAGACGCTCGGCCAGGCTCGCGTCGCTGGGGGAGGCGTCTTCCTTGAGCCAATGCGCCAGGATGAGGCGCAGCTGCCGCCGCCGCCCGGGCAGAAGCTCGATGAGCGGAACCTCCTTGCCCCAGGGCAGGCGCACCGAGCGGCCGGTCAGGGCCCGGCAGATGGTGCTGGGCGCCAAATCCAGGCGGCGCGCGAGCATGCGCAGGCTCACGGGTTTTTTAAGCTCGTCCTCGCGGTTTTGCAGGAATCCCGACTGGACCTTGGCCAAGGTCTCGAAGATGCGGAACATCGTGCTTTGCCGGAGATTGATGGTCTCCAGGCGCTTCAAGAGCCCGGGGAGCTTCTTTAGCTCATCCGCGGCCAGGCCGCTTTTCATCTCTTCGAGCAGGTCGTAGCGGATTTGATAGAGCCCGCGCGCCCAGTGGGGGGAAAAAAACTCGAAGCCCGGCTCACCCTCGTCGACCGAGAGGCGCGCCACGCAATAGTAGTTCGCGCCCGTGGCGGCCTTGGGCAAAACCGAGAACTCGGCCTCGGCGCCGACTTTCAGCAAAAAATCATTGATGGTCCGGGCGTCTTCCTCCAAAATCCCAGTGCGCCGCGCGATTTCGGCCAGTGGCTGGGCCTCTTCGGCGTAGAGAAAGTAGCGCTCGAAAGCCTCCTGGCCCATGGCCTGGATTTTGCGCATGATTTCGGAGCGCTCGGCCAGGCGCTCCTCCACCTTGACGCGCTCGCCGCCGCCGGCCATGACGCGCTCGTTGATTTCAGCCGCGCCGGCCAGGCGCCCCCGGGTCCAGCGCTGGCGCCGAATGACGCCGCCACGGCTCGCCTCGCTGAAATAGAGCTTGCGGAACAAGGGGCTTTTTTCCAGGCGCTCGATTTCGCGCGCGAACTCGCGCTCGGGCATCTCGATCCACTCCGCCATGCGCATGCGGCCGAAAACGGCCATGCGCTGGCTCTGGCGAAGGCGTTGTTCGAGGTTCCGGCCGATTCTTTTCATGCGCTTGCGCGAAGAACGACCCGTTGACTATTAATGCAATGAAACTGCCAAAAGAGGGCCAAAGCGTTGCGATGAGAATGAAAGGCAAGGGTCTAGAGAGGTTATGAACGGCAAATCCAAGATGCGGGGCATGACGGCGCCGCAGGCGATCTCGGCGATTAAAAGCGGGCAGCATGCATTGGTCGGCTCGGGCGTGGCCGAGCCCATGCCCTTGGCCGAGGGCGCCGGCGTGGTCACGGAGTACGGCATCTCCGAGGCCAAGGCGCTCGGGTTTTTGGATGCGGGGCACGTGATTTCGGCCGATCCCAACCCTTATCCCGTGGAACTGGAGGCGACCCGGCACTTCGGGAATTTAGAGGTGTTTTTCCGGCCGCTCAGGGCCAGCGACGAGCGGCGTCTGAAGGACTTGTTCTACTCCCAATCGCGGGAGACCACGCTCATGCGCTTTGGCATTCCATGGCCATGGGCGCCTTCCTCAAGCACAACGACCGGGAGCGCTTGGTCGCCGTGGCGCGCTACTGCGGCGAGCCCGGCGGCGCGGCTCCCGAGGCCGCGGCTTGGGCACGTTTCCGGTCAATTACCCCTGCTGAATCGCCAAGGAGCGCGGCGTCAAGGCATTCGAGGTGGAGGTGACCGGCATCAACGCGCGCATGCGGCACGTGTTCAAGGAATGCTTCACCCACCTGCGGGAGCAAGACATCGGCTCGGACGGCTACCTGCTCAAAATCGACTTAGCCGACTGGAAGGGCCGCGGCAACCCGGTGATCGACAAGCGCCGCCGGCCGGTGGGCGTCATTTCGCAGACCGACTTGGTGCGCCGCATCCACCGGGTTCTCATCACCGCCGCAGGCCGGCTGGCCGGCATCGTGACCTCCATGGACCTGCTGCGCGTGGTCGCCGGACGCAAGCGCTAGGGAGCCGCGCTATTGACGCGGCCCCCGGCCGAGCGGTATAACTGAAGCGTGGAAGCGGAGCGCGGGTACGCCGGCGTCGCGGGGCAAAATTTCTTTCTTGAAGACGAGCCATTGCGGCAGTGGCTGGCCGTGCGTCGGGCTCCGAATGACGCCGTGGGGCGCTTGCGCGCGCTGGGGGAACTCTGCGGCGGCCGTTTGGACGCGCTCGTCTGGGAGGCGCACCAAGACGAGAACCTGCCGCGGCTCGAGCGCTACGACCGCTGGGGAGAGCGCGTCGATTTTATCCGCTACTGCCCCCAGCAGCTCGAAGCCCGCCGTTTGGTCCTGAACTCGGGAGTTTTGTCCCCGGTCCCTTTCTGGGAGAAGATGGTCAAGGCCTACCTCGTCAACCAATGCGGCGAGGGCGGCGCGGCTTGCGCTCTGGCCATGACCGACGGCTTGGCCGATCTCATCGAGCGCCACGGCAGCCAAGCGCAAAAAAATCGCTGGCTGCCCGTCTTGCGCGACGCGTCAGGTCCCACGCCCTTGACCGGAGGGCAGTTCGTCACCGAGCGCCAGGGCGGCAGCGTGGTCTCGGACAACGAGGCGCGCGCGGCCAAGGCTTCGAACGGGACCTGGCGCCTGACCGGCCTCAAGTGGTTTTGCTCGAACCCCGGCGAGCTCTGGGTCACCACGGCCAAGCCGGAGGGCTCCTCGTCCGTGGCCCTTTTTCTAGTCCCGCGCCGCCTGCAAGACGGCTCGCTCAACGAGTGCCACATCTTGCGCCTAAAGGACATCTGCGGCACGCGCGGCAAGGCCACGGCTGAGGTGGAATACCGCGGCGCCCAAGCCGAGATGATCGGCCGGCCCTCCCAAGGCCTGGCGATTTTGATGCGCACGGTCATCAGGACTTCCCGCATCCACGTCGCGGCGGGAAGCCTGGGCGCTCTGCGCCGCGCGCTCCTCGAGGCCAGGCTCTACGCGCGGACAAGAAAAGTTTTCGGACGCCCGGCCCAGGAGCTTCCCGGCGTGGCGAAGTCGCTGGCCAAAATCGAATCTTTGTGGCGCGGCGGCCAGCTGGCTTTTTTCGAGATGATCCGCGCGGTCGAGGAGCAAGACCCCGCGGCCGAGGTCTTGATTCCGCTCCTCAAGGTCGGAATGTCGCGCGCGGCCTCGGAGGCGATCCGTGAAGCGCAGATGATTTTCGCGGGCAACGGCATCCTGCGCGATTTTTCCATCCTGCCGCGGCTCTCGCAGGACGCGATTGTCCAGGAGATTTGGGAGGGCACCCACGCGGTCTTATCCGCGCACGTGGAAAAAGCCCTGCGCCGCGCCGATTCGAGCAAGGCCTTTACGAAGCTTCTGGGCGGCGCCCCGCCGCCCCACGGGCTTGAGGGCGAGGAATTCTGCTTGGCGGCCTTTGCCGCGCTCTGTCGTTGGCTCCTTTCCCGCCGCGGCGCGTCCCCTTCCGTCGCCTAAAAAAATATAATCTAGGCGCATGGCGCAAAGAGCTATACGGATTGCGGTCCACGGCGCCGCGGGGCGTATGGGCTCGCGCGTGGCCGCCCTGGCCGCCACGGACGCGCGCTTTGATTTGACCGCGCGCGTTTTCCACCGGGCTTCCAGCGAGCCCGGCGGCGGCGAGGCTTTCGCCGCGGAGGATTTGCCCGCAGCGCTTTCCCGCGCGGACGTCCTAGTCGATTTTTCCACGCCGGAGGCGGCTTTGCGCGCCTTGTCGTCCGCGGCGGCGGCCAAGAAGGCCGTCGTGACGGGCACGACCGGCTTTTCCAACATCCAGAGAGCGCAGATCAAGGCCTTGTCGTCCCGCATCCCGATTTTTCTTTCGCCCAACTTCAGCTTGGGCGTGGCCGTGCTCGCGCGCCTGGCGCGCGAATTGGGGCGGCTGCTTCCCAGCTACGACGCTGTCATCGCGGAGGTCCACCACAAGACGAAAAAGGACGCGCCCTCGGGCACGGCCCTGCGCTTGGCCCAGGCCGTGCGTGAGGGCCGGCCCGACCAGTCGTCCGTGCCCATCGTCTCGCAGAGAGTGGGCGGCGTCATCGGCGATCACGCGCTGACCTTCGCCGGGCCCTACGAGCGCATCGAGGTGACGCACCGCGCCGGATCGCGCGCGCTCTTCGCCTTGGGCGCCTTGGACGCCGCGTTCTGGCTGCGCCGCAAGAAGCCCGGTCTTTACGGCATGGACGATTTGCTGGGGGCGCGGTGAATTTCCTGCGCCGCGTCGGCGCGGCTTTGGCCGCGCTCTTCGACGCGGACGACGATCCGGACGAGCCCTTCTACGATCCGGTCCATCTGGGCGCGGTCTTGGTCGGGACCATGGCCGCGGCGGGCGCGCTCTATTGGCTGCTTTGGACTTTGCTGGTCTACAACGGCGGCCTCTTCGTCAAGCTCGGCGCGGCCTGGACCGTGGTTTTTGGCGGCAAAACGTTAAAAGACTTCGGCTACAACGGATCTTTTGACCCGGGAGTTTTCCAAGGGTGGCTGGGCAATTTAGGCGCGCTCGTTTTTTGCCTGCTGGCCCTGGCCGGGCTCTACTGGGTTTATCAAACCGGCCGCGTCCGCGCGGCGCGGCGGGAGAAATGAGCCGCCCGCGCCGGGCGCGGAGCTGGCTGCTGCTTTTGGGCTCCAATCAGGGCCGCCGCGAAGAGCATCTGCGCCGCGCGTTGGAAGGGTTGTCCGCGATTGCCGGCGCGCGCCTACTGTCCCGCTCGCGGGTGTACGAGACCAAGCCCGTGGGGCCGCCGCAAAGGCGGTTCCTTAATATGGCCGTGCGCCTGAATGCCCCGCTCTCACCCATGGGGATGCTCATCGAAGCCAAGCGCCTGGAGGCCCGCGCCGGGCGGCGGCCCGGGCCGCGCTGGAGGCCGCGCCCGCTCGATGTAGATCTCGTCGCCTGCCGCCGGGCGCGTCTGCGTTCGCCCTGGCTTTTCCTGCCGCACCCGCGCGCCGCACAAAGGCGCTTTGTCCTTGAGCCTCTGGCCGAAATAGCGCCCGGTTGGCGCCTGAACGGCCGCTCGGTCTTGTCGCGGCTGCGCCGATTGAAGCGCGGCGGCGGAAGTGTTAGAATTTTTCCCGCCCGAAAGGGCCGCATCCGCGCGTGATCTGGATTATTCCCGCCGTTGTTCTTGTCGGCTTGTCCGCGGTTCTTTACTGGGGCGCGGGCGTGATTCTCCATCCCCCCAGCATGAGCGCGATGGAGATTTTCCCGGAAAGCTTCGGCCTGGGCTACGAAAAGATCGTCTTTGAGACCTCGGACGGGCTCGTCCTGAAGGGGTGGTTCGTCCCCGCGGCCGATGGGAAAAAGGATCGGACGCTCCTGATGTGCCATGGCTGGAGCGACAACAAGGGCGAGCTGCTCAAGATGACCGCCTACCTGCACGCCGCGGGCTTCAACCTTTTCTACTTCGATTTCCGCTCCCACGGCGAGAGCCAAGGGGAATTCACCACCCTGGGACACTACGAGCTGCAGGATTTGAAGGCCGCCATGGACTGCCTGCGGACGCGCAAGCCCTGGTGCCTGGAGAACCTGGGCGTTTTCGGCTTCTCCATGGGCGCGGCGGTCGCGGCCATGGGCGCGGGGGATTATCCGGAAATCAGGGCTGTCGTCCTGGAGAGCCCGTTTACGGAGTTTCACCGCGTGTGCGCGCAGTGGACCAAGAACCACCTGCACATCCCGTATTTCCCCATGGTCATGGGCGCGATTTTCGTCCTGCGCCTGCGCGCAGGCCTGGCCGTCGGCAGCAAGAGCCCCGTCAAGTCCATCTTCCGAATTTCCCCCAAGCCGCTCTTGATGATCGGCGGCAGCGCGGACACGCTGATGCCCGAGTCCGGCGTGCGTCGGCTCTACGCCGCCGCCGGAGAGCCCAAGCAGCTCTGGATCATTCCCGGCGCCGCGCACGGCAAGTGTCACGAGACCGCGGGCCTGGCCTACGAGCGCCGCGTCATTGGATTCTTCGAGAAGCACCTCCTTCCCGCCACCCGTGCTTAAGTGGGTGGCGTGTGGCGGGCCGGAATACGCCGCCATCCTCGAACTGCGCCGCGAAGTTCTGCGCCGTCCTCTGGGCCTGGACTTTTCGCCCCGGGATCTCGCGGCCGAGAAGGACGATTTATTTCTCTCCCTGTGGGACGGGGATTTTCTCGCCGGCTGCCTGCTCTTGCGGGACAAGGGCCGGAGCGTCGCGCAGATGCGCCAGGTCGCCGTGGCGGAAAGCCGGCGCGGCCGCGGCCTGGGGCGGACGATGGTCGAGGAAGCCGAGGCCGAATGCCGGCGCCGGGGCTTTAGCCGCGTCATTCTCCACGCGCGCGCGGACGCCGAGGAATTCTATCGGCGCTTGGGCTACCGCGCGGAGGGGGAGCCTTTCGTGGAAATCGGCATCGAACACCGGCTGATGGCGAAGGATTTTAGAGAAAGGACGGGCCGGAACTCTTAGGGCGCGTCGGGTCCGAGCTGGGCCCGGATATCTTGGCGCATCTCCAGGATGACCCGAACGTAGTTGTCCGAGTGGTTGTAGGCGTAGAGCGCGTTCCACACCGGCGATCCTTGGGACTCGTCCGGTCCGGGCCTGTAGCCGTGGGCCGTCAAATAATTGGCCACGCTGGCCAGAACGTCCGGCCATTGGTCCCAGTTTTTCCGGCCGTCCCCGTCGAAATCCACGGCGTAGGCGTTGTAGGAGGACGGCATGAACTGGTAGTAGCCGAAAGCCCCCGCGTAGGAACCTAGAATCAACTGCGGGCCGAGAGAGCCCTTCCAGCAGATTTCCAGATACTGCGCGATCTCATTGCAGGCCCAGTGCGAGAGCGAGGGAAAAGCGGCCGCGATGGTGAAGAGCGCGGAAATGACATGGAAGCTCCCGGTGTTGCCGCCCCAGCGCGTCTCGATGCCGACCAAGCTCACCAGGACCAGCGGGTCCACGCCGTAGCGCGCCTGGACTTGGGCCAGGAGGTCTTTGTGGTCGCGGTAAAACTGGGCGCCAGTCGCGACGTTTCCCGGGGCGATGAAGAGCTCGCGATAGCGCGAGTAGGGCATGGACTCGGCCGGCGCGCTCAGGAGCTTGATGATGATCGGGACGATCGCGGTTTTTGGGTCTGCAATGGCCGCGCGGGCGAATTGCGGAGGCACGCCCGTCCCCGCGAGCAGCGGCAGCACCTTGTTCTCCACCGCGGCCTTGTCCAAAAGCGTCCCCGCGGGTTGCGAGGAGAATAGGCCCGGGGTCTGGGCGAAGGTCTGGAGGCGCGCCAACCGCAGGAAAAAGGCTTGGTCCGAAATCGGCATCGGCGCGCCGAAGGCGGAGAGGGCCGGGAAAAGAGTCGCCGCGGCGAGGAAAATTGCGCTCCGCATAATTGGGGATTATATCATAAGGTCGGAAGCCCGAGACCGCGGCCAAGATGACGGCGGCGTCGGGCGCCTAGCGTCCGTCTTTCGCGTTGAGGAGATTGGGAAGCCCTTCCACGTCGAAGGGGCCGTCGAAGCTGGAAACGAACTCGCAACTCCCCCAGCCCGCGGTGGCCATCGCCAGGGGCGTTTTGGCGGGAATCACGGCGTAGGAGCCGCGCGTGAGCATGTGCGTTTTCCCGTCGACGGTCAGCCGCATTTTCCCGGAGACGATGAAGACGGTTTCGGTGTAGGAATGATAGTGCTTGGGAATTTTATAGCCGGAGGGAAAGCGGACCAGGAGTTCGACGCCGTGCGTGACCGGATTTTCATAGATGAGCTGGTAGGCCGCTCCCACCGGTAGCGTATTAGACAGCGCCCAGGGCGCGTTTTTTGAATCCTTGATTGAAACCTGCGGCGCGGGCGCCGCGGATTGGGCGGGAAGAAATCCCGGGACGGCGAGGATCAGGGCGGCGGCCAGCGCTGTTTTTTTCATGGGTTATCGTCCAGGCTTAAAATATGGCGAGGGACAGGATCGAACTGTCGACACCTGGTTTTTCAGACCAGTGCTCTACCACTGAGCTACCTCGCCTAAAAGAGCGAAACATTAAATCAATTTGAGCCCCGCGGGGCAAGGCCGCCGCGCCGCCATGCTTGGCGCAAAAGGCCTATAAACCGCGTGGGACTTTGAGGAAATCGGCCGCCGCCTTGGGGGGGGAAGCGGCGAAACCGCTCTCGTCGAGAATGCGTCCATATATTATTATCTTTTATCTTAGTTAATCTTAAAAAACCATTTTTAATTCATTCTTACCGCCTCCGTCGTGAAATTTGACAAAAAAAATCCGGGCTGTTACACTATCGGCGCCCGCGAAAAACCGCTGCCGCGGGCATTGCGCCGAAGCGGAGGAGAACACCGTTAGTGAAACATAAGTCGATGTCTTTTGAGCCGTCCCAAGTGCCCCGCCCCCCGCGCAAGATTTCCGCCACCGAGAACCAAGTCAAGGTCATTAAGGACAAGTACCTGCGCGAGGCCCCGTCTATCGAGGCGTGGCTCGAAGGCGTGGCCCGCAATATCGCCTACGCCGAGATGATGTTCGCTCCCGAGGCCGAAAAGTGGGGGCTCTACGAGGGCGTTTCCCGCGAAGAGCAGGAAAACGCCGGTCCCGAGAGGGCCCGCCCGGCCCGCTCGGTGCTTTTCCATCAGGGGCTTCTGGACGCCGTGCGCCGGGAGGCCAATTTCTCCGTTTTGATCAAGAACCTGGACCGCGTTTACGCCAGGAATCCCGCGGCCAAGAAGCTGGTCAATCTGTGGGCCTCGCGCTATCTGGACATGCTCTCGCGCTGGGACTTCCTGCCCAATTCGCCCACGCTCATGAACGCGGGCCGCGATTTGCAGCAGCTCTCCGCCTGCTACGTCCTGCCCGTGCCCGATTCCATGGAGGGCATCAACAAGGCCCTTTCCGCCCAGGCGCTCATCCAGAAGTCCGGCGGCGGCACTGGATTTTCATTCAGCAGCTTGCGCCCGCGCGGCGACTTGGTCAAGAAGACCAGCGGCGTGGCCTCCGGCGCCTTGTCCTTCATGCAGCTCTACGATAAGATGACCGACGTGGTCAAGCAAGGCGGCACGCGCCGCGGCGCCAACATGGGCATCCTGCACTACACCCACCCCGAGATCAAGGACTTCATCACCATGAAGTCGCAGCCGGGCGTGATGGAGAACTTCAACGTGTCCGTGGCCATCGACGCCAAGTTCATGGAGGCGGCGGCCGCGGACGCGGAGTACGATCTCATCAACCCCCGCACCAAGGAAATCTGCGGGCGGGCCCGCGCGAAAGAGGTTCTCGACTTGATGATCGAATCCGCGTGGAAGACGGGCGACCCGGGCTTCATCGTCATCGACCGCATCAACTCCTCGGGCTCCAACCCCACGCCCGCCATCGGCCAAATCGAGAGCACCAACCCCTGCGGCGAGCAGCCGCTCTTGCCCTGGGAGCCGTGCAACCTGGGCTCCATCAACCTGGCCAACTTCGTCGAAGGCGAGATCATGGAAGGCAAGTTCAACTTCAAGCGCTTGGCCGAGACCGTGGCGCTGGCCGTGCGCTTTTTGGACGACGTCATCGAGGTCAACAACTACCCTCTGCCGGAAATCGAGCGCCTGGCCAAGGGCAACCGGCGCATCGGCCTGGGCGTGATGGGCTACGGGGAGGCCCTAGTCAAGATGGGCGTCGCCTACGATTCCCAGGAGTCCATGGACTTCGCGGCCCGGCTCATGCGCTTTGTCAACGACAAGGCGCTGGAGGCCTCCGAGGCCTTGGCCGAGGAACGCGGCGTTTTCCCCAATTGGAAAAACTCCATTTACGATCCCAAGAGCGTCTACTACCGCGGCGAAGCGAGAACGCCCCGGCACTGCGCCCGCACCACCATCGCCCCGACCGGCACCATCGCCATCGCGGCGGGCTTGCAGGGCAGCGGCATCGAGCCCTTCTTCGCCATCGCCTACACGCGCTACAACGCCAAGGCGCTTGACGCCATCAAGAAAGGCGAGACGCCGGCGGATAAGGACGTGTTCTTCGAGGTCAACCCGCTCTTTAAGGAAGTGGCCCAGAAAAATAATTACTTCGGCATGAAGGAAAAGGCCTTGTGGGCGCGCATCAACGACAACCATAAGTCCGTGCGCGGCATCGCGGAGATTCCGGCCAAAATCCAGAAGCTCTTCGCCTCGGCCCACGACGTGACCGTGGATGTGCACGTGCACATTCAGGCCGCGTTCCAGAAGCACACGGACAACGGCGTGTCCAAGACCATCAACCTGGCCAACTCCGCGACCACCGACGACGTGCGCAAGGCCTACACCATGGCCTATGAGGCCGGCTGCAAGGGCATCACCATCTACCGCGACGGCTCCAAGTCCCAGCAGGTGCTCAACATCGAGTCGCCGCGCGCCAAGACCAAGAAGCGCCGCGATCCCAACGCGGCCTTCGGCGTCTCCTCCGAGTACTTCCAGATCAAGACCGGCTACGGGCCGCTGCACATCCACATCAACTACGACGAACGCGGGCCCTACCAGGTCTTCACCAACATCCCGCCCCTGGGCACCGAGATTTCGGCGCTGACCTCGCTGGTGGGCATCCTGCTCTCCAAGTACTTCGCGGAGGGCGGCGACCCGCTCAAGGTCTTGAAGCACTTGAACTCCGTCAAGGGCGACAAGCCCATCGGCTTCGGGGAAGGCCGGGTCAACTCCATCGCGCACGCCATCTCCATCGCCCTGCGCGAGCATCTGAAGAAGACCGGCTGGATCGGCGAGGGCGAGAGCGAGGAAGCGGATTCCGTCATTGAGGCCGTCTCGGCCCTGAAGACCGAATACTGTCCCAAGTGCTACTCGTCCAACGTCTCCTACGAGTCGGGCTGCTCCGGCCCCACGTGCCACGACTGCGGCTTCTCGGAGTGTTCTTAAGATCCGCCGATATAGGACGGGAGGAGCTTGAGGCTGCCCCGGGCTTGGTCCGGACTTGAAGGGCGGTTGAGGCTGAATTTAATCGATCCGGGATCGCTCCACACCATAAGGCCAAGCGTCTGATCCGGCGCGTAGCTCAGCGTGACGGCGAGCGGCGTTTTCCCCGAATTCGCGTAAGCGTCGGCCATCCGCTTGATGGTTCCAAAGACCGCGCCGTCGCCGTAAAGAGCCAGAAGGGCCGGCCAATCCTGCGGCGCGACGGACAGCGACATTCCCGGCGGCCAAGAAGGAGAGTTCTCCAGCGCCTCAAGGCGAGCCCGCCCGTAGTTTCGCAGTTTCCCTTTAATTCGCGCCGCGCCAGCGTCGGCTTGGCGTTGGACCACGCCGACGATGCCGCCGGCGTATTGCCGGGCGCGGTCTTGCTCACGGGCGTCGAGCGCCGCGAAGGAGCTCATCGCCATGTCGCGATCAAGCTCGTCTATTTTCCGGCCGTGATCCACGGAGAGGGCGTCGAGCTCTTGGGAGGCTTCCATAAGCTGCGCCAAAGTCACGTTGACCTGCTGCCGCAGCACGTCCCCGGCCCAGCGCACGCTTTGATCGAGGCCGGAGGCCAGCTCGGGGCCGTACCGGGTCTCAATCAGGCGCGTCGCTTCCGCGGGAAGCGTGACGCCAAGGAGAGTCTTTATCTGCGCGGTGGTGAGGTTCGGCGGGATGAGGCCGGCGAGATTGGGCCCGTACTGCTGCTGGAGGGCGGCGGCCACCGGCGGAGGCACCGCGGCTAGGACCTGGGCGGCCAGGGCGGCGGAGGACTGCGGCGCCCTGGAAAGGCCGGCCAATGCCTGGCCCAGGCGCTCCTGGATTTGTTCCAGCGCCTGGGAGGTTATTTTTCCGATGATTCCGGCTTTGGGATCGCCTCCGGCGGGAAGTCTCAGGCTTTGGGCGGCTTCTTCATAAAGCCAAGAGTCCATCTGGCCCTGCTCCAGCGGCGCCGGCGGAGCGAAGCGGCTTTCGAGGATGTCCGCCGCGGCTAAGAGCGTGGGCGCGCCGATCTTGACGCCGATGCCGCCCAGGATCGGAAGTTCTATTTTTCCGTGCGACTCGAGCGCGCTCAAGACGCCGGCGCGGGCTTTTTCGATGAGCGCGGCGTTCCAGACGCCTTGGTCCCCCAAGAGAGCTATGATTCTCTCCACATCGGGGCGGTGCGCGCCAAGATAGGCCGCCCAATTTCCCGCCGGGGCGAAAAGGGCGGCGCCTCCCGGGCCTTTGAGGGACGAGGAAAATCGCGCGAGCATTTGGGAGTAGTAGAGGCTCCCGGGAGCGGCGGTGCGCAGCCAGATTTCGGCCAGGGCCACTTTTTGCGCGGGCGAGAGGTTCAAGCTTCCCAGTTCGCTGAGCAACGTGCCCGCCGATTTCGTGCTCAAACGGGCCAGGGCCGCGGAAAGGGCGTTGAGGGAATTCTCCAAATCCGCCGCGCCCACGCCGGAATCAAGCCGCTCCAGGGCGTCCTGGGCCTTGCCCGCGACGGCGACGGCTGCGGCCAAATCCCGGCTGATGCCGTCTAATTCCGCGCGCGCGTCGATGGGAAGGGGGCTGATGTCCTGGACGCGTCCGGCCAGCGATTGGGCCATGGAGACCGAGACTCCGCCGCCTAAATCGGCCCGCACGCCGGCCAGGGCTTGGTTTGATTGGATGTCCGCGTTGCCGTAGCGCAGGCGGTCGCGCCGCAGATCCAAAAAAATATCGGCGCTTCGCGAAAGAGGGTAGGTCGCTTCCAGCTGGATATTGTCCTGCCGATAGGAGCCGCCGTAGCCGTCGCTCTCGTTATAAGAAAGAGCCACGCCGGCCGAATCTGGCGACGCGCCGGAAAAAGAAAGCCCGGCCTGCTTTCCTTCAACGGGCCCGGACTCGCGGCGCCCGCCGGTCAGCGAGAACAGCACGTCCGAAAAGCCCGGCGCCGGCCCCCAAAGGGCGACGGACCGGTAGTTCGCGTTTTCCCGGCTCGAACCGGCGGCCGCTTCTCCCAACGCCGATTGAAGCAGGTCGTCGGGAATAGGAGAAAAATCCTGGGATTTACCCGTGAAGAACCCCAAGGATAGGGCGCCCGGCAGGCGCAAGCGCGCGCCGCCCAACTCGTTGAGCGCGATGTTGGGCGCGATGCCCGCGATTTTGGCCAAGCCTCCTAGCGTCCAGGACCAGTCCAGGGGCCCAAACGCATGGTAAGCGCGGCCCGCCTGCGCCAAGCCGCTGCCCATGAACAGGTTCTGGCTTTCGACGAGATTCTCGGGCGAGTCGGCGAAAAGCCGCGAGTGCAAATCGACAAGCCCGGCGCTGGCCTTGAGGTTGTAGTCCAGAAGGCCGTTTTCTCCCCGAGCGCGCCAATCGAGGTTTCCGTAAGGGCTCGACTCGGCGACGGGGTAGCGCCCATCGGAGTAGAGAAGCCCGGTCTGGAGGGAAGCGCGCGCGTCCTTGGAGGTCCAGCCCAGGGAGACTCCGCCGCCGTCGAACCCGGCGTCTAGAATTTTTTGCTCGCCCGCCAAATCTGCCGCCGTCGGCTCCGGCGGCGCGCCAAGCTTCGAAAACGCCTTAAGATCGGGAAGAAGGCGTATTTTTTTGGAGGCCTCGTACCGCGCGATGAGGCGCAGGCCGGCGGCGTCGATGCTTCCGTCCGGATTCAGGTAGCGCCGCCAACGCTGCCCGGCGGCTATTTTTAGAATGGCGAGTTGATGCGCCGCTTCTCCGGCGGACGGCGGCTTGGCCGGGGCGGCGTCTTGCGCGCGGAGTTTGAGCGCGGGCGCCAGGAAAAAACTTGCGGCGAGAAGCAAAGCGGCGGCCTGGACTTTCACGGCAATAGAATAAGGGAAAAAAACGTTCCGCGCAAGAGCCAGTTTTCAGGAAAAAACCGCCGATGTGCTAAAATCCCTGCGTGAGCAAAGGCGCGTTCGTGGTGCTGGAGGGGCCGGATAAAAGCGGCAAGTCCACCCAGGCCGCGCTTTTAGCCCGCGCGCTGCGCGCCCGGGAAATTCCATTCGTGCACACGCGCGAGCCCGGCGGGACGGCCTTCGCCGAAGCCATCCGCAAAATCCTGCTCGATCCGCGCCACCGCGTCATCCCCTTGGCCGAACTGCTGCTCTACGAGGCCGCGCGAGCCCAGCACACCGAGGAAAAAATCCGGCCGGCCCTGAAGGAGGGGCGGCTGGTTATTTGCGAGCGCTACGGCTTGGCTTCCCTGGCCTATCAAGGCTACGGGCGCGGCTTTCCCTTGCCGCTCATCCGGCGCTTGAACGCTCTGGCCTCGGGTGGCCTGCGTCCGGATTTGACCATCGTTCTGGACATGCCGGAATCCGAGTTCGCGCGCCGGCCGCGCCGCGTCCATGATCGCTTGGAGCAGGAATCCGCGGCCTTCCGCGCGCGGGTGCGCGAAGGCTACCGCCGTCTGGCTCGCCGCGAGCCCAAGGTCGCGCTGGTGGTCCGGGGCGGCGGCGTGGACGACGTCCATGGGCGCATTCTTTATCTCATAAAAAGGTTCTTGCCGTGAGCGCCGGCGACATTTTGGGGCAAAACCGGGCCCTGAAAATACTAGCCGGATTTTTGTCCGCGGACCGCGTGCCCCAGGCCCTGCTTTTTTTCGGTCCGCCGGGCGTGGGCAAGGCCTTGGCGGCCGGAAGTTTCGCGGCCGCGCTTTTGTGCGAAGTATCCCGGAGCGTCCGCGCTTGCGGCGCGTGCGCGCCCTGCGCGGCGTTTTCTGGCGGCCGGCATCCCGATTTTATCCGCGTCAACGCCGCCTATCAAGCCTGCCTGCGGCAGGAGGACGAGTCCAAGCAGAAAAGCTTGCGCGTCGGCACCATCCGAGAAGCGCGCCGGGCGATGGAGACCAGCCCCATCCTGGGGGGACGAAAGGTCGCCGTAATCGAGGACGCCGACAGCCTTGAAATCGAGGCGGCCAACGCGCTCTTAAAGATTTTGGAGGAGCCACCGGCGGGAGCGGTCTGGATTTTAACGGCGTCGCGCCGCGAGCGCCTGCCCAAAACCGTCTTGTCCCGCTGCGCCGCCGTCCGCTTCGCGCTCCTGCCCGAAGCGACGGTGGCGGGTATCCTGACGCGCGGGGGAACTGCGGAGTCCTTGGCCGCCGCCGCGGCTCGGGACTCGGACGGCTCTGCGGGCCGCGCCCTGGAGTTGGCGCGCCACGGCTATCCCGGCGCGCTGTTCTCGGGTTTGGCGGCGCCGGCGGACGCCTCAGAGTCCCTGGGCGCGGACCTGCCCTCGGCGCGGACCAAGGCCGAGCTGGCGCTCTTCGCGGTGCGCCAGGAGCTTTGGCGGAGCTGGAAGGAAGGCCGGACGCCGTTTCGGGAAGCCGCGCGCGGGCTGGGCGTCGTGCGCGAGTTGGGAGATGCGCTGCGCGCCAACGTGGACCCCAAGGCCGTCGTTCTTTTGGCCTGCCTGCAGGCGCGCCAGGCGGCCACATGACGAAAAAATACTATCTCACCACGCCGCTCTACTACGTCAATGCCGCGCCGCACATCGGACACGCCTACACGACCGTGGCGGCCGACGTTTTGGCGCGCTTCATGCGCCAGCACGGAAAATCCGTCCATTTCTTGACCGGAACCGACGAGCACGGCGCCAAAATCGAGAAGGTGGCCCAGGAAGCGGAAGTCTCGCCGCAGGCTTACGCGGACAAGATTTCAGCCGAGTTCCGCGAATTATGGGCCCACCTGGACGTTCACTACGACGATTTCATCCGCACCACGGAGGAGCGCCACGTCGTCGCGGTCCGCAAGGCGTTCCAGGCTCTTCTCAAGTCCGGAGATATTTTTAAAGGGCGCTACGAGGGCTTCTACTGCGTGGCGGACGAGACCTACTGGACCAAGACCGAAGCGCCCGAGGACGCCAAAGGGCGGCGCCTGTGCCCCAATCCGGAATGCCGCAGGCCGCTGGAAACGGTTCAAGAAGACAGCTATTTTTTCCGGCTTTCGCGCTATCAAGAGAAGCTCTTGGCGCTCTATAGGGACAATCCCGGCTTTCTCATGCCGACCTCGCGCGCCCCGGAGATTCTCCGCTTTGTCGAGGGCGGGCTCCAGGATATTTCCGTCTCCCGGACCAAAGTCAAATGGGGGATTCCGGTCCCCGGCGATGAGGGGCACGCCATTTATGTCTGGTTCGACGCCCTGCTCAATTACGCTTCCGCCGTTTGGGGCGAATCGGGGCCGTCGCCCGAGTTCTGGCCCGCGGATGTCCACATCGTAGGCAAGGAAATTTACCGCTTTCACGCGGTCATCTGGCCGGCCATGCTCCTGGCCCTGGGTGTGGAGCCGCCGCGGCGCGTCTTCGCCCACGGCTGGTGGACGGTGGAGGGCGAGAAAATGTCCAAGTCCAAGGGCAATTTCGTCGATCCGCGGCACATCACCGCGGAGTTCGGCGTCGACGCCTTCCGTTATTTCCTGCTGCGCGAGATGCCCTTCGGCAACGACGGGGACTTTTCCCGCGAGGCGATGCGCAAGCGCTACAACGCCGATCTGGCCAACGACCTGGGCAACCTGGTCAATCGGACGGTGGACATGGTCGACCGTTTCCTCGGGGGCGAGCTGCCGACCAAGGAGAATTCGGTCCCGTTGTCGTTCTTAAAAATCGATCCGAACCAGATCGACGAGGTTCTGGCCAACAGCATCGAAGCGCTGGGTTTTGGGTCGGCTCTGGCGACCATCTGGTCCGTCATCGGTGAGTTAAACGCCTACATCAACGCCGAGTCGCCCTGGAAACTCGCGAAGACGGATCCGGAAAGGACCCGCCGAGTGCTCTTCGGCTTGGTTCAGGCCCTGCGCCGCGTGGCGGGCTGGCTGGGCCCGTTCATGCCTCAGACCGCGGCTAAAATCCAGGCCCAGCTCGGCGTGCGCCGGTTTCCGGCTCCTTTGTCGGCCGAGGAAGTCCTGGCCGGAGCGGAGAAAGGAATCGGAAAAATCCAGAAGGCCCCGCCGCTGTTTCCGAGAAAACCTTAAAGCCCGGCGGGCCCCGCCGGCGGCGGCCGCCAGAAAATCCGGCGCGCGCGCCCAAGCAGCCATCCGACGGGTCCCAGAAGCACGTACGCGAAGAAGATGAGGAAAATCGCGTTTTGAGGGTAGATCAAGATAACGGCCGCCGCGAAGACCAGAAGCGGCGGAAGCCAGACCGAGCGGGGCCGCAAGAGGCTCGATTTTTTGAAGGCGGGATACGGGATGGTCGAGATCATGAGAAAGGCGATGATGAGCATCATGGCCGGGGCCAGGGCGTAGAGGGCAGGAATCTGGTTCATCAAAAAGGCCCAGGTCCGCGCCGGGCGGCCCTGCTCGATGATTTGATAGAGCAGCACGAAGGAAGCCAGGAATCCGGCGCCGCCGGGGATGGGCAGCCCGGTGAAGTGGGTCTTGCTGCCGATGTGGTCGTGCACGCCGGCGTTGAAGCGCGCCAAGCGCAGGCCGCCGCATAGGGCGTAAACGAAGGCCATGGGATATCCCCAGACGCCGTAGTCCTTCAGGATGAAGGCGTACATCATGTGCGCGGGCGCGATGCCGAAGGTGAGAAAATCCGAGAGCGAGTCGAACTCGACGCCGAAGGTGGATTCTCCATGCACGAAGCGGGCCACGCGGCCGTCCAGAGCGTCGAAGACCATGCCGAGCAGGATGGCGGTCGCGGCCGGCACGAACTCCTCCCTCTGGATGGAGAGCAGAGCGTAAAACCCGCAGGCCATGTTGCCCAAGGTGAAGAGCGAGGGCGCCAGGAGCCGGCCGCGGCGCAGGTTCATTCGAGCCATTCGGCCACGGGCGTCACCCCGGCCGAGACTTTGTCCCCGGGCTTGACCAGGGCGCGCGCCGAGTCGGGAAGATGCAGCGCGGCTTGGGAGCCGAAATAGATGATGCCGTAGCGCTCGCCGGCCTTGAGCGCGCTTCCCGGCGCCGGCCAGCACTCGATGCGCCGGGCGACGGCGCCCGCGATTTGCTCGACCACGAGGCGCTGCCCGTCATTATCCGCGCGCAGGGTCATGACGCAGCGCTCGTTGAATTTGGCGCCGTCCCTCATGGCCATGACGAACGAGCCGGGAATATGCTCGACGGTCTCGACTTGGCCGGAGCAGGGCGAGCGCTGCACGTGGACGTTGAAAATGGACAGAAAAATGCGCACGCAGACGGGTTTGCCCTCGCCCTCGCGGGAGACGCTCAATACCGCGCCGTCGCCCGGGGAGTAGATGAGGCCGGCGTCCGGCGGCCAGGGCCTGTGCGGATCGCGGAAAAAATAAAGAGAGAAGGCGGCGAAAAAAAGCCCCAGGAAAAAAATCAGGAAGCCGAGGAAGTCCAGGCCCGGAGCCGGGCGCATGAGAAGCCCGGCTCCGGCCGCCAGGAGCCCGGCTCCGACGAACTTCAGTCCCTGCCGCGCGATGGGCAATCGTTTATCCAGAGTTCGGGCTATGGGCAGGGCGGGACTCGAACCCGCATGGCCTTGCGGCCGAGGGATTTTAAGTCCCTTGTGTCTGCCAATTCCACCACCCGCCCGACGGCCTTATTTGGTCGACTTCCCCTGCGTCATCATTCCCTGCATGAACGGACACGTGGCCCGAGCATGGCAGCCGTGCGAGCGGCCGGCCATGTAGAGGCCAAATCCAGTTCCCGCCAGCAAGAGCCCGACGATGATTCCCGCCAGGAATTTGCAGCCGCCGCATTTGCGCCCGCCGCAGTGCTCCTTCCCTTCTTCCTTTCCGCTGTTTTCAGCCATGATAGAGATCCTCCCGGGGCCGGCGCCCCGCATTGATTATACATATCCCGGGCGACCGTCCGCGCAAGGCGTGGGCCGAAAGCCTGGGCGTCGCGGCCCAATGGGCCCATGCCCGAGCCGCTTGATTCCCCGTACAATACCGGCATGAGGGGCGAGGCCCGTTCGCGCGGCGGCAGAGTTCGCGCAAAGATATATGCTTTGGCCGTTTCGACGCTCGTTCTGGGAGCGCTGTTTTGCCGTCCCGCGCGCGCCCAAGACGAGGCGGTTTCCGCCGGCCGGGAGATGGACGTTTCCGCGGGTTTCCCCGGAGCGGCGGACGGCATCGGCTCCTGGCAGAATACTCTTCAAGAATTTCCTCAAGTTTTAGGGCAAAATTTCGACGCCGCGCGAATCGGCGCGCTGGCCCGGATTCTGGGCCAAGCAGGCGCGCCCCGGAATATCCTGAGCCCCAAAGCGACGCCGTCCCAAAACTGGAGGCGGGTTTCCGCCGCGGTCGAGCGCGTTTCCCGTCAAACGCTGAGCCGGGCCGGCGCGGCCGTCGCCTCCGGGAGTCTGCGCGGCAAAGATGGAGAAAACCTCAGTCGGACCTTGGCCGATTTGGCGTCTTTGGGCCGGACTGTTTCCGGCCTGAGCCCGCGGGCCGCGGGCAAGCTGCAAAAATCGCTCAACGCGCTTGTTCGCAAGGAAAACGCGGCGGCCAAGGCGGCCGTCTCGCGGCAGACGAATCCCAATTTCGACGGGAGCGGCGATCTTCCCGAGATCGCTTTCAGGGCCGACGCTGGGGAAATCGCGCAGCTGCGCGCCGGCCCGCCCGCGGGTTTGCCGGACCTGGAAACCGCCGATATCAGCGCCGGCGGCTCCGCGCGCGGCGTCGGCGCGGGCTCCAGGGAAGCTTTCCGCGGCCCCGTTTCGTCGGTGCCCCAGAATTTGGCCGAGCCGCTGGCGGCCGAGACTGCCGCCGCGCCGAAAAAAAGCTACAGCGGCCCCAAGCCGTTGCCGGCTCCGCGCCTCGTGCAGTCCAAGATGGAGACCGTGGGGGACGCGCTGGTCCACGCGGTCACCCATTCCTATCCCGGCAAGCCCGGGGCCGACCCCATCTTGGCCGTCGTTGATTTTGTGAACCGCTACGTGAAGGATAAGAGCCTGCCCAATTCCGAGAAGCACTTGATCCTCAAATATTACGAGATGAACGACTCCCGGCTTTACGCGGCCATCGCGGCCGCGGCCAAGGCCCGCATTAAAGTGACCCTCATCACGGATCTCAACGAATATTTGGTCGGGCAATTCGGCAAGGGCGTCCATTCCACGTGGGATTTCGAGCGCGCTCCCTATAAGAAGTCCCTGGGCGGGGCGTTTCTGCGTAAATTGCGGGCTCTGGGATTTACTTATAATCTCAATAAAGGCCGGCTGACGGTGTTGAGCGGCGTGCCTCTTTTCGATCCGAAGGTCGATCGCGAAAACCCCATCATGCACGACAAGGTGGCGGTGGCGCTGGGTCCGGACGGTTCGGCCTATCCTCTTTCCGTCGTGGGCACGGCCAATTTGAGCCAGGTGGAAACCGAGAGCAAGGGCCAGTGGCCGACGTACGGCGGCCGCTACAACCGGTTTTTCCTGGTCAAAGATCCGGCCGCCATCGGCGTGGACTGGGAGCATGCTCTGGCCGAGGAGCAGGCCTACAACCTGAGGCTGGGCGCCAAGGGCCTGACCAAGCAGGACCGCAGCCCGGTCCGGGTCGTTTATAAGGACGGCTCCTATCAGGAAATCGCTTTCACGGACGGCATTCAGAACCCTAACGATCGCATCACCGATCTTCTGACCCGCGCGACGGATCCCAAAAACGGCATCGAAATCGACGAAATCGTGTTCAGCCATTTCGTGCTGACCGACACGGGCGAGGTCCAGGCGTTGAGAAAACTCATGGCCGCGCAGGCAGGGGTCAAGGTCTTCGGTGTTTTCGATCAGATGTTTATCCCCTTGAACGGCTACGGCCTAGCCGGCGCCCTGGCTAATTTCCTGGTGCAAAGGCCCCTGGGCCGCGCCGTGTACCCGTTTTCCGCGGCGGCAGCCAAGCGCATGACGCTTTTGGGCTACCAGCGGCTTTTAGACGGCTCCGAGGGTCCCGCTCCGAGCGTGGGCGATGACGGCGATCCGGCGGGAATTCATCTGTGGCACGACAAGACCACGCTGGTTAAAACGGCCGAGGTCAATCCCCGCACCGGAAAAAAAGTCCCCTATGTTTACGTGTTCACGCGCACCTTGAACGACAGCAACCACTATGAAAACCTGGAAAGCCAGGTCATGATCAAGATGCTGGCCAGCGCGCCGCTGGCTCAGGAAATCGAGAACAGCATCAAGCTGACCGCGCAGTCGGAGCCGCAGTACGCCTTGAGCCTTCCCGTGGCCATCGCCCGCGATTTTCTGGCGCGCTTCACCGGGCGCTCGGCCTACGACATCGCGCCGGCCAAGGCGCAAAACCTTCTGGGAGCGCTCGCCAAGGCGGATTATGGCGCGGTCGCCTCCTTGATGTCCGGCCTCGCCCCGAACATCCGAAAGCCGCAAGTTCGGGGCGTCCAAAACCAACGGCCTCCGGAAGTTTTGGACGCCGCTCCGGCCGCGCGCGGGCCCGGGAGCAAGTCTTCCAAAGCGCTCATCGCGCGCTTCGCCGACTTTTTAAATTGGTACGCCCAGCAGCGCCGCCGCAACGCCGATCTCGGACCCATGACCTACCAGAAGGCCATGAACGTGGGCACGGCGCTTCTGGGAAGCAATGCTTGGCACATGGCGGACGCCTTGGAGATTCTTTACTACAATTCCCGCCTCGGCCCGCAAAAAATGGACGCTCTCATGCGCAAGGCCTGGACGCAGGGGCTCAGGATGAAGGGCCGCTTCCCATCGCGAAACGTCCCCGCGCCGAAAATCGCCTCCTTGGCGGGATGAAGGCCTTGTCGCGCCCCGCCATCCTTGGATTTGCACTGGACGGTCTTGATTTGATATCCTAAACCATCATGTACGCCATCATTGAAACCGGCGGACGCCAATACTGGGTCGCCCCCGGAGAAACCATCGAAGTCGAGCGCCTTAAAGAAGAGAAAGGGAAAGAAATTTCCTTGAAGGCCCTCTGGGCGGTCGGCGATGGCGCGGAAGGCAAGGAGGCGGCCTCGTCGCGGCAGGCGGCGGTCGTCGCCGAAGTCGCGGAGCATGTCCGCGGCCCCAAGATCATCGTCTTCAAGCGCCGGGCCAAGAAGGCCTACCGGCGCACGCACGGTCATCGCCAAGAATTGACCCGCCTGCGCATCAAATCGATTTCCATCAACTAAGCCATGGCGCACACTAAAGCTCAGGGATCTTCGTCCAACGGCCGCGACAGCAACGCCCAGCGTCTGGGCGTCAAGCGCTACGGCGGCGAGGCCGTATTGGCCGGCGCCGTGATCGTGCGCCAGCGCGGCACAAGGTTTCTTCCCGGCGAAAACGTCGGACGGGGCAAGGACGACACGCTCTTCGCCAAGGTTTCCGGCACCGTTACGTTCGAGTGGGCGCATAAAGACAAGAAGCGCGTCAGCGTCTACCCGAAGTCCTCTTAGCCGCCCGGTCGTTCCCGCAAGGCTAGAACATGAGCTTCGTCGATAAAGTCCGCGTCTTTGCCGCCGCCGGCCAGGGCGGCGACGGCTGTCTTTCATTTCTGCGCGAGAAATACCGTCCTTACGGCGGCCCCAACGGCGGCGACGGCGGCCGCGGCGCGGACGTCGTTTTTGAAGCCTCTTGCGACGTGAGCACGCTTTTGGAGCTGGCGCGCCGGCCGCACTTGGAGGCCAAGCCCGGCGGCCGGGGGCTCGGCAGCGGCAAAAGCGGGGTGACGGCGCCGGACTTGATTGTGCCGGTGCCCGCGGGAACGCTGATTAAAAAAAACGGGGCCGTCCTGGCCGACCTGCGCGAGCCGGGGCAGCGATTCTTGGCCACCCGCGGCGGCCGCGGCGGCCGCGGGAATCTTTCCTTCAAGACCCGCTTCAACACCGCGCCGCGGCTGTGCGAAAAAGGCGCGCCGGGCGAGCGCGCGACCTTGGATTTGGAGTTGAAGCTCATAGCGGACGTGGGCCTGGTGGGCTTTCCCAACGCCGGCAAATCAAGCCTTTTGGCCAGGAGCTCCGCCGCGCGCCCCAAAATCGCCGACTACCCGTTTACGACTCTTTCGCCCAACCTGGGCGTGGTCGCCCACAAGGGCAAAAGCTTCGTGCTGGCGGACATCCCGGGCCTCATCGAGGGCGCGCACGCCGGCAAGGGCTTAGGCGCCGAGTTCCTGCGTCACATCGAGCGCACGCGCGTGCTGGTCCATCTGGTCGACCCCGCGGGCTACGGCGAAACCGACGGCCTTTCCGGCGTCAGGGCCATCGAGGCGGAGTTAAAGGCCTTTAGCCCCGTGCTGGCGGCCAAGCCCAGGATTCTAGCGGTCAATAAAGCGGACTTGCCCGGCGCCGAGGATTTTTTCCGCAAAATGTCCCGGCGGTATCCCGCGCGCAAGCCGTTGGCCGTTTCGGCCGCGACGGGCGCCGGCTTGCCGGAGCTCTTTGACCGCGTTCTCCTCGATCTTTCCCGCCCCGAACATCCGAAGGCTGTCGGTTCGGGACGTCAAAAACCAACGGCCCCGGGAAGTTTTGGCCGCGCGGTCATGCCCGCGGGCTTTAGCGTCGCGCGCACGAAGACGGGCTTTGATATCCGCGGCCCGGCCTTGGAGCGCATGGCGGCGATGCTGCGCTCGGACCTGCCCGAGGCCGTCGAGCGCTTTCAAAAGGAGCTTAAGCGCATCGGCATCGACAAAGCCCTGGCCAAAGCCGGCGTGGCGGAGGGCGACGAGGTGCGCTGCGGGTCGCTGGCCTTCGAGTGGAGCTTCAGAGCACCCGATATTTTTCTTCCCGCGCGCCGCCGCCGCCGCTTGCGGCTGGGAACCCGCGTATGACCGAAGGAAATGGTTCGTATCCGAGGGATATCGGGGACGAACCATGAACACGCAAAAAGCCTGCCAGGCGGCGCTGAAAAATCCGGAGGACGTGGAAGAGGCCTACGCCTTTTGCCTGCGCTTGGCGCGTTCGCATTACGAGAATTTTCCGGCGGCCTCGGTTCTTATTCCGCGCCGCCTGCGCCGCCACGTGGCCGCGCTCTACGCTTTCGCCCGCATCGCGGACGACTTCGCGGACGAGCCGGAATACGAGGGGGTCCGGCGCGAGCGGCTTCTGGAGTGGCGCGCCCAGCTCGCGGACGCGGGGCATAAGCCGCCCCGGCATCCCGTCTTCTCGGCCCTGGCGGAAACTTTCAAGACTTTGGACCTTCCCAAGCAGCCATTCGATGATTTGCTGAGCGCCTTTCTCCAGGACGTGGACAAAAAACGCTACGCCGATTTCGCCGAGGTCCTGGACTACTGCCGCCGCTCGGCTAATCCGGTGGGCCGCGTGGTGCTCATGATCCACGGCCTGCGAAACGAGGAGCTTTTCCGCATGTCGGACGACGTGTGCACGGCCCTGCAGTTGGCGAACTTCTGGCAGGACGTGTCCGTGGACCTGCAGAAGGACCGCATTTACATCCCGCAACAGGACTTCGCCGCCTGCGGCTACTCCGAGGCGGATCTGCGCATGGGGGTGGCCAACGAGCGCTGGCGGACCCTGATGAAGCTCGAAGTTTCCCGCGCGCGGGAGCTCTTCGACCGAAGCCGCGCGCTGCCCAAGAGGCTGCCCTGGCCGCTGTCTTGGGAAATCAGGCTGACGTGGCTGGGCGGCCGCCAAATCCTGCGCAAAATCCGGGATTCCGGCTACGACACTTTGTCGAACCGGCCAAGCTTGAGCCGTTGGGAGTGGCTTCCGCTCCTGGCGCGGCTGCCCTTGAAATGACCGCGGCCCCGGCCTTCGCGGCGTCCATGCCGGCATCCGAGAAGGGTTCGAACTTCTCTCTGGGCTTCTTGTTTTTGCCCAAAGGCAAGCGGGAGGCTCTTTCCGCGGTTTACGCGTATTGCCGCCTCGTCGATGACATCGTGGACGACGGCTCCTTATCCAAGGAAGAGGCCGGCGCCGGGCTGCGGTTCTGGCGCGAGGAAATAGAGCGGCTTTTCAAGGGCGCCCCGACTCACGCCGTGTCCCGGCGCCTCCTGGCTCCGGTGCGGGAGTTCGGCCTGGCCAAGGAGCCGTTTCTGGAAATGATTCGCGGCTGCGCCATGGACTTGGACAACAAATCCTACGCCTCGTTCGCGGAGTTGGAATCCTATCTGCGCGGCGTGGCCTGCTCGGTGGGCGAGCTCGCGGTGGCGATTTTCGGCTGTTCGCACACGCGCGAGGCCGATCTCAAAGAATATGCGAGGCTCTTCGGCTACGCGTTCCAGATGACCAACATTCTGCGCGACGTGGGCGCGGATTTGGAGATGGGCCGCGTCTATCTTCCCGAGGACGATATGAAAGAGGCGGGGTATTCCCGCGAGGAACTTTTACGCCGCGAGGCCACGCCGGCTTTTGCGCGCTTGATGGAAAAGGAGGGGGAGCGGGCCGCGGGTTTCTACCGCCAAGCGCGCAACTTGGTCGATTTCCGCGATCGTCCGGCGCTCGTGCCCGCCGAGGTGATGGCGCGCATCTACGAAAAAATTCTCGCCGCCATGAGCCAAGACGGCTACCGGGTTCTTTTCAAGCGTTACCGCGTCTCTAGCCCGGGGAAAATCGCCTGCGCGCTCGACGCTTGGCTCTACTGCCATGGAATCCACCTTTGACGCGCTGATTCTGGGCGGGGGCTTCGCGGGCTTGTCCTGCGCCGCGGCCCTGGCCGAGGCCGGCGCCAAGGTCTTGGTGGCCGAAAAAAAATCGCACCTGGGCGGCCGGGCTTTTTCCTTCCGCGATCCGGGAACCGAGGATGTCTTGGACAACGGGCAGCATTTGTTCCTGGGCTGCTACCGGGAGACCCGGCGCTTCCTGGCCCGCGTGGGCGCGGCGGGTAATCTCACGCTCTTTCCCAAGGTCCGCGTGGCCTTCGCCTCCGCGCCCGGCCGCAAGGACGTCTTGTCCTGCCCCGGCTTTTTGCCCGCGCCGTGGCATTTGAAGGCGGGGATTTTGAAGTTTTCCGGGCTTTCTTTTTCGGACAAAGCGGGCTTGTCGAAGCTTGACGCCTACATGCGGCGGCATCTCGCGGACGCCACGGCGCCGGCGGAGCTCGATCGCCTGACGGTGCGGCAATGGCTCACGTCCTTGGGCCAGTCGCCGCAGGCCCAGGCGCGCTTGTGGGACCCCATCGCGTTGGGCGCCTTGAACGACGATCCGGCGGTGGCCGGCGCGCCGGGGTTTTTCCAGGTGCTCAGGGAGGCCTTCTATCGGGAGGCCGCCGCGGCCCGTCCGGCGCTCTCCAGCGTGGGTCTAAGCGATCTCTACGCCGTTCCGGGCGCGCGGTTTATCGAGAGCCGCGGCGGCGGCATCAAGACGCTGGCTAAGATTTCCGGCCTAGTGGAAAAAGACGGCAGGGTCTGCGGCGCGCGCACCGAGAGCGGCGAAACGCTCTTGGCGCGGGCGGTGGTCTCGACGCTGCCGCCCTGGGATTTGGCGGGCCTGGCGCTGCCCGCGGATTTGGCGGATGGCTGGCGGCGCTTTACGGCCTCGCCCATCGTGGGCATCAATCTGTGGCTTGATCGCCCGGTCATGGGCGACGAGCCCTTCGTCGGGATGATCGGAACCGACATCGAATGGGCTTTCAACAAGAGCCTGATTCTTAAGGACGGCGCCAAGCCGCGGGGCCATTACGTGTCGCTGGTCATCAGCGGCGCGCGCAAGCACTTGAAGCGTCCGCCGGCGGAGCTGGAAGCCATGGCGGCGCGGGACTTGGCCGCGTGCTTTCCGGAGTTTGGAAAAGCTAAAATTCTGCGCGCGCGCGTGGTCAAGGAGCCGCTGGCCACGCTCTCGCCGGCGCCGGGAACCGAGGCCCTGCGCCCCGAGCCCGGCTTGGCGCGGCCGGGGCTCTTTCTGGCCGGGGACTGGACCCGGACCGGGCTTCCCGCGACCATCGAGAGCGCGGTCGTTTCCGGCCACCGCGCGGCCGAGGAAATAATGAAAGGAGACTCGCGATGATTAAATCGGACGCTTGGATCCGCCGCGCCTGCCTGGAGACAAAGATGATTGACCCCTTCGTGGATCGGCAGGAGGCGCAGGGCAAGATTTCCTACGGGCTGTCCTCCTACGGCTACGACATCCGCCTGGCCGACGAATACAAAATTTTCACCAACGTCTACGGCGCCGTGGTGGACCCCAAGGCCTTCGACCCCAAGGCGTTCGTGGATTACCGCGGGCCTTTCTGCGTGGTGCCGCCCAACTCCTTCGCGCTGGCCCGTTCGGTGGAGTATTTCCGCATTCCCCGGAACGTCCTGGCCATTTGCCTGGGCAAGAGCACGTTCGCCCGCTGCGGCATCATCGTCAACGTCACGCCTCTTGAGCCCGAGTGGGAGGGACATCTCACCATCGAAATCTCCAACACCACGCCGCTTCCGGCCAAGGTTTACTCGGAGGAAGGCATCGCGCAGCTGCTTTTTTTGGAAAGCGACGAGGTTTGCGAAACGAGCTACGCCGACCGCAAGGGAAAATACCAGTCGCAGGTCGGGGTGGTCGGGCCCAAAGTCATTTCCCGCTAAATCCTTTTATTCGTCTTTCAGGCGGATTGCGGAGGGTGTCCAGGGGGCGTCGGGTGGCCACGGCGGAATGTCTCCGCGCGCCAAAAATGTTACATAGATGAAATCATGGTGCAACAGGTTTTCCGTATAATACTTGAACGTGAGGCCGCGAGGAGCGCTCTTTAAGATTTGCCCGCGAATATGAAAACCGAGAGCCGCGCGAAGAAAACCCTGGGCGCCGTTTTATGCCTGGGGCTTTTGAACATGGGAAGCCCGGCGCCTTACTGGCTCTTAAGCGGGGGCTCTCCCGGCGCGATGAGCGCCACGGCCGGATTGTTCGCCCGCGGCCCGCTGGCGGCGGCCTCGGCGCTTGTGGGCGCGCTCTTGAACCCGCCCGACGCCGACGCCCAGACTTTCGAGATCATGAACAAGCTGCTGGTGGACGGCTCCTCCACCTTCAAGGGCGCCACGCTCTTCGTGGCCACCTCCGCGCCCACGGTTTATGCGGGCAACGGCACGATTTACTACGACGTGACGGCCAACGCGTTGGAAGGCTCCAACAACGGCGGGACGCCCGCGCCGCTGACCTTGCAGGGCAACGCGTTCAACGGGGCCAACGAGCTGGTGCAGTTAAACGGCTCGACACAGCTGCCGGCGGTGAGCGGGGCGCTGCTCACCAATCTGCCCTGGGCGAGCCTCACGGGATTCCCCACTGCGTGCTCTGGGAGCAATAACTTCGTGACGGGCGTGGGATCAACGCTGAGTTGCGGCTCGCCCAGCGGGGTCTCGCCCGTGGGGGCGGCCTTGACCAGCGGGGACATCTGGGTAGGCAATGGATCGGGTTTGGCGGCGCCGGTGGCGATGAGCGGAGATGCGACCTTGTCCAATGCCGGCGCGCTGTCGTTGGCGATGGGTGTAGCGCATGGCTGGGCGGCGCAACAGTCCTTCAGCCTCAATCCGATTTACTCCAATAATAATACCTTAAACAATTTCGCCATGAATTCCAGCGGCGCCGATTACGGCTTCCTATCGAACAATTCCGCCAACACTTGGAGTTTGGGGTACGGAACTACCTTGGGCACGGTGGGAACGCCTGTGTTGACTTGGAACGCGAGCGGCAACGTGGGCATCGGGACCACGAGCCCGGGGGCGAAATTGACCATCAACGGTCTCACCGGGACTGCCATGAGCACGACCTTCCAGACCAACGCCGGAGCGCTAGGCGGAACGGCGGGCAACGA
>Ga0307372_10001540_pt1 | contig 40154 bp, 34 predicted proteins | sample OX1MG_FD_202533 | JGI IMG/M metagenome (GOLD analysis project Ga0307372, IMG submission 202533) | Soil microbial communities from Risofladan, Vaasa, Finland - OX-1 | ecosystem: Environmental > Terrestrial > Soil > Coastal area > Acid sulfate soil | place: Finland: Risofladan, Vaasa | collected...
CGAGGCGACCGACGACCGCTTCGACGCCAAGCTCTGGTCCGAGCTCGCTGCAGCCGGGCTCCTCGGCATCTGGCTTCCTGAATCTGTGGGTGGGTCCGGTCTGGGGTTCGTCGCGGCGGGCATCGTGGCCGAGGAGACGGGCCGGGTGGCCGCGGCGGTTCCCTACGTCGCCAGCGCCGTGCTCGGTGCCGGGCCGATCGTCCATTTCGGCACTGAAGACCAGCAGCGTCGTTGGGTGGCGCCCATGGTGGCCGGCGACCTCGTGCTCACCGCCGCGCTGGTGGAGCAACGTGGCGACCCGTTCACCCCCCACACCACCGCCACCCGCCAAGGCGACGGATGGCGGCTCGACGGCACCAAGTCCTTCGTCCCCGCCGGGATGATCGCCCAGGTATTGGTGGTGTCGGCTCGTACCGACGACGGCATCGGGCTCTTCGTCGTCGACCCCTCGGCGTCGGGTGTCTCGCGCCAGGGCCAAGAGGCCACCAGCCGGCAGATCGAGGCCGAGATCGAATTGTCGGGAGTCGTGGTCGGTCCCGGTGACGTCCTCGTGACGGGGCCAGCCGGCGTCGATGCGTTGCGGTGGTTGCTCGAGCACGCCGAGGCGGCGCTGTGTCTGTCCGTGGCCGGTGCCTGTGACGCCGCGGTCAAGCTCACCGCGCAGTACACGACGACCCGTGAGCAATTCGGAAAGCCCATCGCCACGTTCCAGGCCGTGGGCCAGCGCGCCGCTGACGCCTACATCGACGCCGAGGCCGTCCGGCTCACGGCGTGGCAGGCGGCCTGGCGACTCGCCGAGGGCCTGCCCGCCACCAGCGAGGTGGCGGTCGCCAAGTACTGGGCCGACGAGGGTGGCCAGCGCGTCGTCCACGCCGCCCAACACCTCCACGGTGGCATGGGCGTCGACCGTGACTATCCCCTGCACCGGTACTACCTGCTGACCAAGCATCTGGCGCTGACCCTCGGGGGTGCGACCACCAGCCTGCTCCGGTTGGGCGACGTCCTGGCTTCTGAGCCCGCCTGACCCGCCGCACCGCAGCGCCAAAGCGCCGCTCTACCCAGCGCCGAGCAGCACTACGCGATGGTGCTCACCCTGGCGCCGTCGAGATCACGGACGAAATCGGCGCCGAGCGCCTGGGACGGCGTGTAGGCACCAGGCGGGACGGTCCCGGTGCCGAGGCGCTGCGCGATCCGGACCACCGAGTCGGCGGTGAGGTCGTAGGGGTCGAGCGTGGTGATGGTTCCTGACACCGACGTGCCCGACGCGTCGGTGACCTGACCCCACAGCTGGCCCTGGGTCTTGGCCCGCGTCTCCGCGGACGGGCCCGGCAGTCGGCCGACGGTACGCTTCAAGAGGCTCTGGACCAACCGGCTGCGCGTGGCTGGCCCGGCCACCTGGGCCAGTGCCATGACCGGTGCGATCGCCGGTGGCATGGCCGCGTAGACCACGATGTCCCCGATGCCCGTGGAGCGAAACGCCGTCGAGACGTCGCCCCAGGCGATGGCGTGCGCGGTGGTCTTCCCGTCGGCGAACTCGACCTGACGCCGCCGACGGTCCGACGGGACGGGGCCGATGACGCCGCCCACGCGTGCTCGGGCCGTCGTGCCCAATGACTCCATCGCCGTCTTGGCCGTGCCCGGGCTGACACCGCCCGTGCCCCGGAGGGCGAGCTCGAGGCGTTGTGCCCCTGGCAGCGCGCGCGCCAACAGTGCTGCCAGGCAGTCCGAGGGCACGACATCGAACCCGGCCCCGGGGAGCAGGACCACCCCCGCGTGCCGGGCCTCGTCGTCTCGGGCCAGCACGGATTCGAAGACGTCGATCTCCCCGGTGATGTCGAGGTAGTGCGTCGACGTGGCCAGACACGCGTCCACCATCGGCGCCGACGTCGACGAGAACGGGCCTGCACAGTGAGCCACCACCTCGATGCCTTTGAGCGCGGCGCGCAGCTCGGCGGGGTCCGACAGATTGACGGTCCGGTACTCGAGCTCGAAGCGCTCGCCCAGTGTCCGCAGGCGGCGTTCGTCGCGGCCGGCCAGGATGGGGAGCTCACCGCGCTCGGCCGCCAACGCCGCCACCAGGCGTCCCGTGTACCCGTACGCGCCGTAGATCATCCAACTCATCCGGCCACCTCGATGTTCGCAACGACCGGGGTCACCCTATCGGGCGTATTTCGGACTGTCCCTCGGCCCAGATCTCGACCCGTCACGGCGACAAGGAGTGCCGATGGCCTGCGCTATTCGATCACGACGGCGGGGCGGAATCGCAGTCCACCCAGATAGTCGGTGCCACCCCAGCTACGACCGGGCCGGCCTTCGTTGACGAACGCGAACGGAGCCCGCCCGTCGCTCGTGGCTTCTCCGGTCAACAAGGTGCACGTCCAAGGCTGGTCGCCCTGCGCGGCCACCTCTGCGCTGTCGGGGAGCGTCGCCATCCCGCTCGCCTTGGCCTCGCGGACGAGAGCTTGGTACGCGGCCCAGGTCATGGCCTCGCCGGTGTCGACGGTGACGCCGTCGATGTCGATGGCGAGGCTTCCCTGGCGGCGCTCCTCGGCGATGTCGTCCCAGCTCCCCATCTTCAGTCCGTTGCCCGATCCCAAGATGACCAGAGGTCTCGTTCCGTCCGGTCCGAAGTCGAAGGGAACGATCCGCACCGCGTCGGCCTCGACTCCGAACTTCGCCGCCATGGCATGGCGCGTGGACAGGGCCCGGGCCCGGGTCTCGGCCGAGAGTCCTTCGACGAACGCCTCCCCGGTGAGGCCCGGTGCCTCGCTGGCGGCGCGATCGGCGAGGGCCCGAAGCGTCACGAGGCCGACTGCCATGAGACGGCTGTCCATGCCGAGGTCGACGACCCGTACTTCGCAGACCATGTCGGTCTTGCCCTGGCGCAGCATCTGCGCGGTGGCGCGGACCGGGCCTTTCCGACCCGGGGAGAGAAAGCTGATCGCCAAGTGCTGCGTCGCCACCAACCGGCCGTAGGAGAAGGCGGCAGCCGATCCCGCCGCCACGTCGATCAGGGTGGAGACGATGCCGCCTTCGAGCGAGCCGGCCGGGCCGCAGAACTCCTCCCCCACGTCCATCTCGACGGCGACGTCCTCGGTGCGGTCGGTGGGCATCGTCCAACGCAGCCCGAGCGAGCGGTGGAACGGCGTCCCGGAATTCTCCATTGTCTGGAAGGTCGAGCTCATGGCGCGGGTCAGAATAGGACCCGGCACGCGATGGCGGCGAGTCCGACCGTCGTCGACTGACGATGGTCCCATGCGCCGGCTCGGGGGTGATGCCGGTCGTTCCGAGGGTGCCTCGGATCGACGCCATCGTGGCCTTATCGTCGGGCCGTGCCCCGTGGCAGGCGGTGCCGTGAAGCACATTCGGAAGGTATTGGTCCTCGTCGGGATCCTGGTGGTCCATGTCGTCATCTTTGGCCCAATGTCTTTGCCTCGTTCATCTGGCTCCCGATCGCCTTCATCGGAGGTTGGATCGGCGGCGAGATCCGCAGTGCCCAGAACCTCGAGAAGCAGAGGGTTCTATTTCTCGAGCAGGCCAACACATCGATGAGAAGCTCGATGAGCATCATGTCCGCATGGCCAAGCTGCTCGGAGTGACCGACCCCTCGACCGCAGACGCACTCAACGCCACCCCTGGCGATCGCCAGCTCGATACGTCGGGCTAGCGATGCCGGGTCCGAACAAAGACCGTGCTCTCGATCACGTGGTCGTGATCGTGTCTGAGAACCGGTCGTTCGACAACCTGCCGGGGGCAGTACCGGCACGTCAAACACCCAGTTGTTCGGGATCATCGATCCGCCCGCCAATCGGTGCAGGTTGGCCGACAAGATGGTCGTGCCTTCACCTCCGAGATCGGCCGCCAGCCCACCTACGACGAGTACTCGCAGATCATGGCCGGCCTCTCACCCGAGCAGGTGCCCGTGGTCTCGACACTCGCGCCGGGGCGTGCTCGACTACGAAGGCGACCACGGCATTGTTGATGAGGCGAGCCACCTCAGGACTTGACGGCGTGTCGTCGGACCATGCGGGGTCCATGCAGAAGGAAGGGCTCCGTCGGAGCGGAGCTGGGCGGTTTCCGAAACCCTCGAGGTCAGCGGATCCGTCGCAGGGGCACAGCGTGTCGCCGTGGTGTCGATGCCGAACAGTGCCGCCGCGTTCGTGCCGAAGATGGATGCCTTGATCTCGTCGGTCAGGGCTGGATAGCCGAAGCGGTCCTGATATTCGGCGGTGATCTGGAAAGCACGCATGGCCATGATCTGCGGCTGCGGGCTGCCATACCAGATGGCGTCTGTTCCCCACATCACCCGCTGGCCGCCGACGCGCTTGAGCAACTTGCCGAGAGCATGAGCTGCCTGGTCGGGTTGGGTGAGAAGCTGGCGCCACATCGTGGCCAAGTCGACCCACACATTGTCATTGGGAGGGACGCCGTGGCGGTCCAACGCGGCGAGCAAAGTGTCTATCCCTATGGTCGCAGCAGGATCGTAGGGGCCTTCGACGTGAGATGGGTCCCATGCCGCGTGGTAGATGACGAAGTCCATGTCCGGAAACTGTCGTGACACGGCCACCACGTCGTCGGGATGGTTGAAGGCGGGGTCGAAGTTCATGAGGGGGAGCCCCTTGTGGGCCACGAAGACCTTGACGCCGAGGTCGTGAGCTTGTTGGACGGTGGGGAGCCCAATAGCCGGGTCCTCTAACGAATAACCCTGTGCCGACGGGCTCCAGGCCGTGTACACCTTGAACGCCGCGACCTGGCCCGTGTGCGCTGCGGCAGACATCTCGTCGAGCGTGGCACCGAGCGGCCCGACGTTCGGGGCGATGACGTTTTCCACCAGCAGGCGACTAGCGCCGCCATGATCGAGTCCGGCCAGGATCTGCTCGGTGTTGATCGCCTCAGGAAAGGGGATGGGGGCATTGGACGGCCCCGAGTTGGGGACGTCGGTCAAGACGGCCACGGTGGTGTCGCTAGCCAAGAACATGTCATGGAGGTAGGTCGCTCGGTCCACACAATCAAGACGTGGGTTGTCGGTGCATCCGGCCGGCAGCATCCCGAGAATGAGACCGACCGTCTCGGGTGCGTTGTTAGCCCAGGGACCGTTCGGAATGACGTGATGGGTGTGCGCGTCGACGATGAACTCAGCGTTGCTGGCCAGCGCCTGCTCGCAGGCGGCGGTGTCGAGGGGTGAAGGTGTGTTGAAGGTACCGCCCTGGCTGCCACGCGGAGTCTTCGAGGTTCCAGTCGAGGACACTGCCCCCGAGCATCCGGACAGCTCGAACGCAGCAAGAGACGCGGCAATGGCTCCGGCGCCCTGCAAGAACCGGCGGCGGTCTACGCCCAGGCGCCGCGCCGCGTCGTCGACCACCGATCTGATCAGCGCATCTGTTGCTCTGGCACGGGCGTTCGATGCGGCAGGCACGAACTCGCCGTTGGAGACCGGACCCGCCGGAATTGGCAGGGATACGTGCTCCTGGTCGCGCAACTTGCGAGAGAATCGACCGGCAATGGCCACGGCATCGACCATACGTCTGATCGCTGCACGATTGCTTGCTGGTCCTCATCAAAGCGCGGTCTGTGGTCAATCAACGACCTCGGGCCATCTCGAGGGCCCGGCCCAACTCACATGTGCCCCGGGGGCGTGGACTACGTCATGACGGCCCGCTCCGTCCGACACGACGCTCCGCGCCGAGCTGGACGGCTCTTGAAACCTCGTTTTGCACGAATCAACGTGACCGGAGGGGCGAATAACACACTCAGAGCCCAGGATTTATCGACCCCGATCGGGACGTGCCGTGTTTCGCACGGGCAGGCATGCGAGATGGCAGTTGCCGACCCGCTCGATATCACCGCGTCGCTGTTTCGAGCCTTCTCGTGGTTGCCGGCCCGGAACTGCAATAGGGTTCAAGCTCCGCTGCGGAGCGTCGTACCCCGCGAGCCGCCGTCGTGCTCCGGCGGAGTACCCGCTGGCAGCTCGGAAGCGGGAATCGGTTCGCCGCTCTCCGATTGAGTCATTTCAGCTGACTGTGGGAGGGGGGCTGCTCCGGGGACAGCGGACAGGAGCGCGTCGTAAATCGACCGCCCGGATGCCACCAACCCCGTCACAACCTGTCCGACACCTTCAGCGCCATTCACAACACTCAGGTTGGCGCCATTCAGGCCTTGGGCCAGCGACGCCACGATCGCTGGCATCATTTCGACCATCTTGGAAGCGACGATTCGCTCAAGGTTGCCCCCGGTCAGCCCTTCGGCCTGAGCTCGCAAAGCGTCGCGTTGCGCTTGGGCCAGCTTGACGGTCTTGTAGGCCTCGGCATCGGCTGGTTTCTGGACTTCAGCTACTAGCTCCGCTTCGCGCTTCTCGGCCTGCTTCGCCGCGAGAGCCGCCTGTTCCTCGGTCACCTTCTGTGCGGCCTTCGCCTGCGCGAGCGGCCCGGATTGATCGGCCTCTGCCTGAGCGGCTTGGACCTCGGCTCGGGCGCCGGCCTGTTTGATCTCCGAATCGCGGGTGAAACCTGCTTTCTGAGCGTTAGCCTCTTGCTCTCGCTCAGTAGCGGCTTGGTCGGCCTGGGCTTGAGCGATTCGTGCGTTTTTCTCAACTTCAGCGATGTGCGGTGCGGCGAGGTTCTTGATATATCCCGAAGGGTCGCCCACCTCTTGGATTTGAAAGGCGTCGACGACAAGTCCGAGTTTCTCCATCTCGTCAGAGGACGCCGACTTGACCTCTTGCGCCAGGCTGTTGCGGTCCGTGATGATCTTCTCTACCGTGAGACTGCCGACAATCGAGCGCAGATGGCCAGCCAGGATTTGGCCCACGAGGGACTCCATTTGGTCCTGCTGGTCAAGGAACCGCCTGGCAGCGTTGGCAATCGACTGAAAATCATCAGCGACCTTGAAGACTGCGACCGCCTGGACGGTAAGTGGTATTCCCTGGCCGGTCACACAGTTCTCCTCAAGCCCTGCCTCATAGAGGTCCAGAGATAAGATGCGCGCTCTCGACCGCCACGGAGCGACGAAGGTGCCGTGACCGGTGACGATCCGGAACTGGCCGCCCTCGGCACCTCCTTTGGCTCCGGAAATGACGAGCGCCTGGTTGGGCTCAGGGATCCGATAGAAGAACATTGTGTTGGACCTTTCATTGATGAGAAGGTCAGTACCCAGAGGCAGTGACCAAGACCGTTCGAGGTCCAGTCTGTTCGACCACGACAGCATGCGCATTCTTGGTCAGAGCTTCGTTGCCTTGCGTATAGGCCGTGAACGCTTCGGAGCCGCCCCGAATACTCAAGATGATCTCACCCGAACCATCGGTCGGTATCGGAACCGAGACCCGGCCCACCATCCCGGTTAGGTCGTCATCCATCATCGAGATATCGAGCCCCTTACCCTCATCTTGGCGACTGTGATGCATAAGGCCACGCAATTAGACCTCAGGCGGAATCGTATCCGCGGTTGAAGGATCGGCGCCCAGAGTTGCGAGGGGGCATGACGGGACGCTTCTCGTGGCCGTCGCCCGCTCGAGGTCCCAAGCGGATCTGGAGCTCGGTGATCGGTAATCACGGAGTATGGCCGATGCCCGAAGAGACCCTGACCGTTCTCCTGACCAAGTTCTCCCACCTCGTCGAAACCTGGGGCAGGGATCCTCAGTTCTTCGTTGAATGGTTCATCCCGAGCCTGGCGGGGAATCCGACGTTTGTCGACTGGGCAGGCGGTTTGCAACAGCAGTCGGCCAGTCCCGCCGACTTCGAGCGTCAGCGCATGAGCATCAGAACGCTCGATGCCTCCTCCGCAAGAACCCGCTGTTACAACGGCTCTGCTACCTGAGACTGTCGAGCAGCCGACTTTGCCTGGCCGAGCACTTCGCAACTCGTCCCGATCGAGTGACCGAGCTTCCACCCGCTGCGCTAAAGGGTGACACCCAGAGCGAAGAGTCTGTGACCCTCGTTTGGGACGGAGACTCTTCGATGCGGCTCTTCATAGAGAAAGCGCAGGATCGGGCACCCCTGTGGAAGCCTGGTGACGTGCCCGCTGACACGTCGTCGAACTCGGACTCAAGGGGTCGGCCGTCATCCCGCAAGGTGGCCAAGAGGTCAGGAGACTCGGAGTGGTGACCGCGCCCGACGTCGGTACAGCGGGCCCGGCCGAAGTTGATGGTGCACATGACGGCCGGGGATCATGGATCCCCAACCGCGCCATGATCGCAACCAGATTCATGGAGCTGCGCAGCCGTCGAGGACTCATGATCACCCTGATCGCATTGACGATTGGGCTCCCGACGCTCTTCCTCGTCATCAAGCTGTTGCTGCACGCCTTCGTGCCGCAGTCGTATGGGCCGGCTGGTGGGTTCGACGTGTTCACCTCCCTCATCGCCGGCGTGCTCTACATCTTCGGGTTCATCGCCGCCATGACCTTGGGAGCGACTGCAGGTTGCTCCGACCTCGCCGACGGGATGTTCACGCAGCAGGTGTTGACCGGGCGCTCGAGAGTGGCGCTCTACCTGGCCCGCATCCCGGCCGCCTTGGCCATCATCACCCCCATGGTGGCCGTCGCATTCTCCATCATCTGCGTGGTCTGCGTCTTCTCCGCGCCGTCCCGCTTCGACTTCCAGGGCACCACCGTGCCCCTCGGCCTCTCCCTCCACGGATACGAAACCTGGGCCGCCGATCATCCGAATCTGATCATCTGCGACTTCCCCTACAACGGGCCATGCCCGGAGAACGAACCTGAGCCGAACACCCCGCTGTCCAGGGCGCCGGCCGAGCGACAGGCCGAGCAGAACTATCCGACCTACGCCGTGACCTACAACTCGCCCCCCTATGGCCTGATGATCAGGGCAGGACTGTGGCTCGAGCTCGAGGTGATCATCGCGTGCGTCTTCGGTCTCGGGTTCGCCACTCTCATGGGACAGCGAATGGTTCCGATCGTCCTGATGATCGTCTACGAGATCATCTTCAGACCGTTCCTATTGTCGGCCAAGGGTCTCCACCTGATCTACCTTCAACGACCCCTGGTCATCGAACTGGCTGTGACCCATCTCGAACCGGCCGGAATCGGTATCAATTACGAGATCGTGAACGGACCCGGTGGACTTCGGGACTCGTCGTACTTGCTGCGGGAGTCGACTGCCATCGCGGTCGCAGTGATCGCGGCCTGGCTGGTGGTGTGGACGGTCTTGGGCGCGTGGAGAATGGCGACCAGGGACGCTTGAGAAGACGCTTGGCTCGATTTCGTCGTGCATTGGGCGATCTCCTCACGCACCCGACGGACCGACCCTCTTCCGGGGCCACGCCCCACATCATCGCAACGCCCACTGATCCCGGATGATCCCGTTGAATCGCAGCCGGAGCGAGCCCGTTCGACGGCGCCGTCGGAGGCACATCCGGGTCCGGGTGATCTCGAACTGTCCCAAGGTGGAGGGAGGACCCTGCCAGACCATCCCGGACCCGGCAGAGTAGGGCCGTCTTGCCGACCTACGAATGGGCGTGCCGTGCGTCGTGCCAGAACGTCTGCCGGTCCGGTGCGTTGTTCGGTCGCGGTGGCTGCACTGCGCCGTACGCCCGATGGACTTCGACGAAGCTGAGGGTGATGAGACCGGCTATGACGACGGCAACTAAGTGCGCCATGCCGACTGCGTCGGCCCTACGAGTCAGGGTGATCCCGCCTGGGTGGCAGCCCGAGGAGTCCGGTGGCGAGCCCCCTTGGACCTGGCAGTCCAGAGCAGTCCAGCCAACCGACCTGCTACCCGATAGCGGTTCCCGACTGGCTGAACCTACGGGGCGGATCCCTCCCCGGCGTTCGTCAGCCGAGATCAGTGGTGAGTCGATGGAGCCGCGACTAGCATCCGCGGCACGGGGTGTCACCGCGGCTTGGGCAAGACCAGTGTCTGCCTGGTGCTCGGGGACGAACGGGAAGGTGGTCCGTTATGAGCGAGCGGCCTGCTGCTCCAACGAAGGTGATCTCGACTCGACGTGCTTGGGCGCCAGCAATAGCTGTACTGCTCGCAGTCGCCGGACAGTTAGTGGCGGTGACCCCCGCCTCAGCGGTCCCGAGGCAACGCCACTTCTCGGGACCTGCGCCAGGTTCGATCACCTGCTCGTTCTCGGTGAGAATCGCGCTATCCCCGCCGCTGACGTCTTCGGGTGGGGGGAGTCGTCCCTCCAAGGTACGGACCCGATTGTCGAGATGCACCGCCAGCGATCCCTCGGTCCACATCACGACGGGAAGGGCCGAAGGATCCTTCTCGTCCAGTCCCGTCAGTTGTCCCGGTGGCAAACTGCGGACCACGGGCGCATCCGCCACCCTGAAGGTCTCGTGGAGAGGGCACCTCGGCAAGGCTTCCGCGACGTTCGTCCCGAGTGCCGTGAGCGCCGGCAACGCGCGCGGGTCCTTCGCGGGTCTCGCCGAACTCGCATTCTCGTTCTCACGAGGCCCGAGCGCCCTGTGCAAGGTCACGAGAGGACTCAGAAAGGTGACGCTCACCGGCACGATCACCCTCGAAGATCCACCGCCGGTTTATGGATCGGCTACGAGTGTGGTGAGCGAAGGACTGGGAGATTACTGCGCCATCGTCACCTCGGGCGGGGTCGTGTGCTGGGGAACGAACTCCAACGGTGAGCTGGCCGATGGGACGAGCGCCGGCCCCGACAGTTGCAACAACGCATGCAGCAAGATGCCGGTGCCGGTGGGGATCTCGGCCACCAGCCTGGCGGGCGACGGAGGAGGGTGGTGCGCGATCCTCACTTCGGGGATGGTCGACTGCTGGGGGTCGAACGGCAGCGGGGAGCTCGGCATCGGGACGACCGGCGGCCCAGACCGCTGCACCTATGACACGCCGTGCAGTACGAGTCCGGTGCCGCTCGGCATCTCGGCCACCATCCTGGCGTCCGCTGGAACAGGAGGGTACTGCGCCATCCTCACCTCGCAGATGGTCGACTGCTGGGGAGACAACTCCTTCGGTGAGTTGGGCCACGGTGTGAGCAGCAATGGTCCAGAGCGATGCGGCGACAGTTCGTGCAGCACCACCCCGGTCTCGACCGGCATCCATGCCACCAGCCTGGCCGCCGTCAACGCCGGGTACTGCGCCATCCTCACCTCGGGGATAGTCGACTGCTGGGGGGACAACACCGCCGGCGAGGTCGGCGACGGCTCGACCACTGGCCCCGACACCTGCGGCGGCTACTCGGGCACCAATAGCTTGCCGTGCAGCACGAGGCCGGTGTCGACCGGCATCTCCGCCACCAGCCTGGTGGGCGGGGCGGAGAATTACTGCGCGGTCCTCACCTCCGGGGCCGTCGACTGCTGGGGGGACAACGCCCGCGGGGAGCTGGGCGACGGCTCGACCAGCGGGCCGGACACCTGTTCGGATTCGACGCCGTGCAGCACGAGGCCGGTGCCGACAGGCATCTCGGGCACGAGCGTGGTGACCAACGGCAACAGCTCTTGTGCGGTCCTGACCTCGGGCGCGGTCGACTGCTGGGGCGCGAGCGGCTTCGGCGAGCTGGGCGACGGCTCGAGCAGTGGGCCGGACACCTGTGCGGATTCGACGCCGTGCAGCACGAGGCCGGTGGCAACAGGAATTTCTGCGACCAGTTTGGCCGCTGCATACTCCGGGTACTGTGCCATCCTCACGTCGGGCCCAGTCGACTGCTGGGGAGACAACACAGAGGGCGAGCTCGGTGATGGCACGATGACCGGACCTGAACTCTGCTCCGAATTCTCCCAATCCTCGCCTTGTAGTGCCGTCCCCGTCTCAACCGGGATATCGGCCACGTACCTTGTCGGTGACGGGCAGAGCTTCTGCGCCATCCTCGAATCGGGGGCGACAGACTGTTGGGGTTCGGGATTCGACGGTGACCTGGGGGACGGCACCGCTAACAACAGCGACGTGCCGGTGCCTGTGCTCGGCCTCGATCCGTAGCGAGCACCTGCGCTCGCGATCACTCCATGGCCGGCCCGCGCCGAGTCCTTTCCCGCCGGGCTCTGCAACGGCACGGATCGGATCCGTGGGGCGGCCGGTACAATTCCTTCGTGACGAGCGTGTCCCCCGAGCGGTTCGACGAGCTCGTCGGAGACGCTCTGGCCGGGCTCCCTCCCCAATTCGCCACAGCCATGGAGAACGTGGCGGTGATCGTCGAGGATCACGCCGAAGGCCGGAACCTGTTCGGGCTCTACCAGGGCATCCCCCTGACCCGACGGAGCCCGCTGAGCTACGGCGGGGTGATGCCCGACCAGATCACGCTCTATCAAGAGACGATCTCCGCGCACGCGCAGAGCGAGGAGGAGCTCGTGGCCCAGATCCGCAAGACCGTCATCCACGAGGTGGCACACCATTTCGGCATCGACGACCCTCGACTCGAGGAGCTCGGCTGGGCCTGACCCTGTGCCGATCGGGTTGAATGCACAGATGACCAAGGCCCACGACTTCCTCGCGCTGCACGCAGGTCCCTCGCCACTGCTTCTTCCCAATCCCTGGGACGCGGGATCGGCTCGACTCTTCGCCTGGCTCGGCTTCGAGGCCCTCGCCACCACGAGCAGCGGCTCTGCCGCGACCCAGGGCCGCCTGGACGGCGCACTGGACCGCGACGACGTCATGGGCCACGCGCTGGCGATCGTCGACGCCACGGATCTGCCAGTCTCCGCCGACCTCGAGAACGGGTTCGGGGACAGTCCCGACAAGGTGGCCGAGACGGTGCGGCTCGCTCTCGAGGGCGGCCTGGCGGGTTGCTCGATCGAAGACTTCACCGGTCGGCCCGACGACCCCATCTACGACTTCTCCCTCGCCGAGGAGCGAGTGGCCGCCGCCGCGGAGGTAGCGCATCAGACCGGTCTCGGCCTGGTGCTCACCGGGCGGGCCGAGAACTACCTCCACGGCCACCCCGATCTCGACGACACCATCACCCGGCTCCTGGCCTATGAACGCGCCGGCGCCGACGTCCTGTACGCGCCCGGCCTCATCAGTCTCGACGACATCGCGCAGGTAGTGTCGAGCGTGAATCGACCGGTGAACGTGCTGGCCCGCCCCGGAGGCCCGAGGGTCTCCGAGCTCGCCGGCGCGGGCGTGGCCCGGATCTCGGTCGGTGGCGCGCTGTGTTTCGCCGCTCTCGGTGCCGCGGTCGAAGGCGCCCGGGAGCTCCAGGAGCACGGCACCTACGGGTTCATGGAGCGCGCCGGTGTCGGAGTGAAAGCGGCGCGCTCCGCCTTCGCTCCCTGAGGGTCTACCGGGGAAACACCGCTACAGGAGGAACTCCGCCATCATCCGTAAGGTGTCGGGACTGCCCGCCACGAGCAAGGTGGTGGCAATCGACTCCTGCCACGCCGCCAGCTCGTCGCGGATCTTCTGACGGGGCCCGATGAGGGCGATCTTCTCCACCATCGAGGTCGGAACCGCCGCAGCGGCGTCGTCCTTGTGGCCGTCGAGGTAGAGCTCTTGGATCTTGTGGGCTTCGGCCTCGAAGCCCATCCGCACGAAGACGTCGAAGTGGAAGTTCATCTCCTTGGCCCCCATCCCGCCGATGTACAGCGCCAGCATGGGGCGATACAGATCCGCAGCCCGTTCGACGTCGTCGTCGACCACGACCGGACAGAAGGCGATCACCTCGAAGTCCGCGGCGCTGTGGCGGGCTCCGGGCCGGGCGAATCCCTCCTCGAGTGACGTCGAGAACTCACCCATGTGGGCGGGGGAGAAGAAGATCGGGAACCAGCCGTCCGCGATCTCCGCCGCCAGAGCCACGTTCTTCGGGCCCTCGGCACCGAGGACGATCGGGATGTCGTTGCGCAGCGGGTGGACGATCGCCTTCAAGGGCTTGCCCAGTCCTGTCCCACCCGGATACGGCAGCGGATAGTGCGGCCCACTGTTGGTGACCGGTGCTTCGCGGGCCAACACCTTCCGGACGATCGAGACGTACTCACGGGTACGGGCCAATGGCTTCGGGAAGGGCTGGCCGTACCAGCCTTCGACGACTTGTGGTCCCGACACGCCCAGGCCGAGGACGAGTCGTCCACCGCACAGATGGTCGAGGGTGAGCGCCGCCATGGCCATGGCCGTGGGGGTCCGAGCCGACAGTTGGCACAGGGCGGTACCGAGCCGTACCTGGGTGGTACTCGAGCCCCACCACGCCAGCGGGGTCAGGGCGTCCGAGCCATAGGCCTCGGCCGTCCACACCGAGTCGAAGCCCAGCCGCTCGGCTTCGGCCACGAGCTCGGGGGCGTTTGGCGGGGGGCCCGAACTCCAATATCCCAGTTGCAGACCGAGCTTCAGGCTCGCCATGGGGCCCTCCTGTTGGCGTCGGGGACATGTCCCGAGCCCATCCTCGGGTACAGCGTCATCGAATGTCGAACGTCATCGCATCTTGGCCAGGATCTCGTCGGCGAACCGAGCCGAGGCGTCCAGTCTGGCCTGTAATTGCACCTCGGGGGGATCCGACGGGTCGACCTTCGCCACCATGGCCGGCGCGCACAGGGTGTCGGTGACGCCGTAGTCCTCTTCGAAGCTCCGGTACAGGTCCGCGTCGGGCCTGGCCCACAACGACAGGTAGATCGAGAACGGCTCGTTCTCCCGTCCCGCCCGCCGCCGCTGCTCGGCGAGCTCGTCGAGATAGGTCCGGGCCTGATCGGGCTTGTAGGCGCCCGCGGCAACCCACCCGTCGCACAAGGTGGCCGCCCGTCGTAGGGCCGGCGCGGAGTGGCCGCCGCCGATGATGGGGATGGGGCTCGGAGGCGAAGGCTCCATCCGCATGGCCGGGACGTCGTAGTGGGGCCCGTGGTACTCGACCCAACCGCCGGCCCACAGGGCCCGGAGGGCCGGGATCATGTCGTCGAGGCGCTTGCCCCGGGTGTGGAAGTCCTGCCCGGTGGCGACGAATTCCTCTTCGCACCACCCGACGCCGACGCCCAGCGCGACGCGACCCTCCGACACCACCGCGGCGGTGCCGACCTGCTTGGCCACCGTCACGAGATCACGCGCCGGCGCGATATAGACCCCGGTCGTGAACTCGAGGCGTTCGGTCACCGCCGCCATGGCCGAGATGAGGCACCACGGGTCGGGCCAGTGGGTGTCGGGGTCCCAGTGGTCCCCGAACCCCGGAGCGCCGTCCTCGCGCGTCGAGTACGTGTACCGGGATTGGCGATCACGGGGGAAGAACATGTGGTCCGACACGTACATGCCGTCGTATCCCTGGGTGTCTGCGGCCTTGGCCAGCTCGAGGGCATGCAGGGTGGGCAAGAACGTCACCGCTTGATGGAATCGCACGAAACCAACCTCTCGGGCCGCCCGATGTGTCGAGCGACCTGCTCGTCAGCGTCCGACCGTGGCGCCGGGGCTGAAGGCGATGGGGAGATGCTTCACCCCGTTGATGAACGCCGACTGGAGCCTCTGAGCCTCGCCGTCGAGGCGCATGTCGGGCAAGCGGTCGAGCAGGTGCTCGAACATGACCCGGATCTCCATCCGGGCCAGGTTCGCACCGAGGCAGAAGTGGGGACCGCCGCCACCGAAGGCCATGTGGGGGTTGGGGATCCGGCCGATGTCGAATTTGTCGGGGTCCTCGAAGACGTCCTCGTCCCGGTTGGCCGAGATGTGGAAGAAGACGACCTTCTGGTCCTCCTCGATGTGCTGGCCGCCGATCTCGACCGGTCCGGTGCTCTGGCGTCGGAAGTTCATGACCGGCGTGACGTAGCGGAGCATCTCCTCGGTGGCACTGCCCAGCAGCGACCGATCGGCGACGAGGCGCTCCCACTGGTCGGGGTTCTGGAAGAAGGTGTGCATCGCACCCGACATGAGGTTCCGGGTCGTCTCGTTGCCGGCCACGGTGAGCAGGAGGAAGAACAACTCGAGCTCGAGCTCTGAGAGCTTGTCGCCGTCGACCTCGACGCTCGAGAGGACGCTCATGAGGTCCTCTGTGGGGTTGGCCTTCTTCTTGGCATACAGCTCGGCCGCATACGCGTAGAGCTCCATGGCGGCCTCGTTGGCGTACTCCTCGCCGTTGGCAGTGGTCTGGAACTCGGGGTCCTCCTGGCCGATCATCCGGTTCGACCAGTCGAACATGTTGTGGCGGTCCGCTTGGGGCACTCCGAGGAGATCGGCGATCACCTGTAGGGGGAGCTCGGCGGAGATGTCGGTGACGAAGTCGGCCTGACCCTTCTCGATGACGGCGTCAATGATGGTGTCGGCCGTCTCGTGGATCTTCAGCTCGAGCTGGTTCACCATGCGGGGCGTGAAGCCCTTGTTGACCAGACGCCGGTAGCGCGTGTGCAGCGGCGGGTCCATGTTGAGCATCATGAGCCGCAGCTGGTCGAGTTGCTCGTCGGGCATCTCCCACAAGAACGTGGCCCGCTTCGCCGAGGAAAAGTGTTCGTAGTCCCGGTTGACGTTGACGCAGTCGTCGTACTTGGTGACAGCCCAGAAGCCCGGACCGTCGGTCTCCTCGTGCCAGTACACCGGGGCTTGGCGCCGCAGCTCCGCGAACCACTCGTGGGGGACGGCGGAGACGAAATTCTGCGAGTCGGTGAGATCGATCTCGTTGAGCTCCATGGCCGGTCCCTCCTCGGTGCGTCGTCGACGTCCCGGCCCGAGGTGCCCGGGCCGTCGTGGCCGCCGAGCCCCGCCCGCCGAAGGGCCGGCCACGTTTTCAGAACGTGTTCCAGTCATGATACGCCCCCGTCCCGGCACCGGCCAACGGGGCCGGCGGGGTCCGACGGGCTCGGGAAAGGGCAATTGTCCTGCCCCGCAGCGCGGCTGGTACCGTGCCAAACTAGAACGAGTTCCACAGCAACGAGCCACAACGATGGCCGGGACCGGGCGATCCGGCTCGGACCGGTGGTAGGACGGCGCCATGTTCCTGGAGGAAACCCCCGAGCAGCTGGCCCTGCGCCAGGAACTCCGCGCCTACTACGCCGCATTGCTCACCGACGAGGTCCGCCAGGGCATCGGGGAAGTGGGCGAGGGCGGCGAGTTGTGGCGCCAGGTCGTCGGCCGCATCGGCAAGGACGGCTGGCTCGGCATCGGATGGCCCAAGGAATTCGGCGGCCAGGGTCGCCCCGCCACCGACCAATTCATCTTCTTCGACGAGACCCGTCGGGCCAGCGCCCCGTTCCCCTTCGTGACCGTGAACACCGTGGGCCCGACCATCATGCGGTTCGGCACCGAGGAGCAGAAGTCGTTCTTCCTCCCCGCCATCCTGGCCGGAGAGGTCAATTTTGCCATCGGCTACACCGAGCCCGAAGCGGGCACGGACCTGGCGTCGCTGCAGACCCGGGCCGTGCGCGACGGTGACGAGTACGTCGTGAACGGCGCCAAGGTCTTCACGAGTGGCGCGGATATGGCCGACTACATCTGGTTGGCAGTGCGCACCAATCCCGATGCCGCCAAGCACAAGGGCATCTCCATCCTGGCCATGTCCACCGAGTCGCCCGGCTTCTCGTGGAGTCCGATCGTGACGGTGGCGGGTGCGAGGACCACCGCCACCTACTACTCCGATGTCCGCGTACCGGTCGAGCAACTGGTCGGCGCAGAGAACGAGGGCTGGCGGATGATCACCACCCAGCTCAACCACGAACGCGTGGGACTGGCGGCATGGAGCGGATTCGCCTCCCAGCTCTACGAGGAGGTGGCGGCGTGGGCGGCGGCCACCACCACACCAGACGGCCCCACCGTGCTCGACCTCGGTTGGGTACAGGCCGACCTGGCTCGGTGCCGGGCCGAGCTCGAGGCGATGTACCTCCTCAACTGGCGTATGGCGGCGGCCCTCTCGGCCGACACCATGACCCCGGCGGACTCCTCGACCGTGAAGGTGTTCGGCGTCGAGCGGAGCATCGACATCTACCGCCGCCTGCTCGGGATCGTCGGTGCGGCGGGCTACCTGTCGCCGGACTCACCCGGCGCCATCTTGGCGGGCCGACTCGAGCGCACCGCCCGGCACGCCCAGATCAACACCTTCGGGGGTGGCGTGAACGAGATCCAACGCGAGATCGTCGCCATGGCAGGGCTCGGCATGACCCGGGCCGCGCGGTGAGCCCGATGGCACCTGACCGTACCGACGCGACAACCGACGCCGACGCGCTGCTGGCCCAGTTGCGCGCCTTCGAGGGCAGACCGAGCGGCCCGCCGTCCGAAGCCCGCGACGAGGTCAACCAGGCGATGATCCGGCACTGGACCGACGCCATGGGCGACGAGAACCCCGTCTACGTCGACGACGAGGCGGCGCGCGCCAACGGGTTCCCCGGCGTCGTGGCGCCACCCACCATGCTCCAGGCCTGGATCATGCGCGGCTTTCTCTCTCAACCCGACGGTACCTGGAAGGCGCCGCGCGACGCGTCGGGCGAGGCTTCGGCCCAAGAACAGCTCTTCGATCTCATGAACGCAGCGGGATTCACCTCCGTGGTGGCTACGAACTGCGACCAGGACTACGCCCGGCCCATCGTCCTCGGGGACCGGCTCACGGTGACCTCGGTCATCGACTCGGTGTCCCCCGAGAAGCACACCGGGTTGGGCGACGGCCACTTCGTCACGACCCGCCTCGAATTCACCGACCAGCATGGTGAGCGCGTGGCCACCATGCGGTTCCGCATCCTGCGCTTCCGACCCCAATTCTCGCGGCCCAAAGACGCCCCAGTTCGTCCTCGTCCGGCTATCACCCACGACATCGCCTTCTTCTTCGAGGGAGCCCGGCACGGGACGCTGCTGATCCAGCGTTGTGCGCAGTGCGGTGTCCTCCGGCATCCGCCGCGCCCGGCTTGCGCGTCGTGCGGATCCTTCGAATGGGACACGGTCACCTCGACCGGGCGTGGGACGGTCTTCAGCTTCGTCGTCGTCCATCATCCCCAAGTCCCCTCGTTCGACTACCCCCTGCCGATCGCCGTAGTCGAGCTCGAGGAAGGGACGCGACTGGTAGGGGACCTGATCGGTGTCGATCCCGCCGCCGTCCACATCGGCATGCCTGTGGTGGCCGAGATGGTGGCGGTCGACGACGAGCTCACCATCCCCATGTTTCGACCGGCCGAACCCGTGGGTGCCGGCGCTCTCACCAAAGAGGCCTGATGGACTTCGACTTCACCGAAGAGCAGCTGGCGGTGGCGGAGGCGGCCGCATCGATCTTCCAGGGCATGGCGACCGTCGAGCGAGTGGCGGAGATCGAGGCCGGTCCCGACCGCTTCGACGAGACCTTGTGGGCAGAACTCGCCAAGGCCAATCTTCTCGGCCTGGCGGTCCCCGAGCAACACGGGGGTTCGGGCCTGGGTCTCACCGAGCTCTGTCTCGTCCTCGAACAACAGGGCCGTGCCGTGGCGCCGGTGCCGTTGTGGGCCACGGTCGTCCTCGGGGCCTTGCCGGTGGCGCACTTCGGGACCGCCGCGCAACAAGCCCGCTGGCTCCCGCCGGTGGTGGCAGGTGAGATCCGCCTTTCCGCCGCGCTCAACGAGGTGGCCGCCAGCACGCGCCAGCATCCCACGGTGCGCGCCGAGCGCGACGGTGAGGGGTGGCGCCTGCACGGAACCGGCTTCGCTGTTCCCCAGGCCCATCTCGCCACCCGCGTCCTGGTCCCCGCAGCTGTCAACGGCTCACCTGCCAATGGGGTCATCGTGGCCCTCGTCGACCCCGCCGGCGCCGGTGCCACCATCGAGCGGGCGACGACCACGGATCACCAGGTCCACCCCCACCTGTACATGGACGGGACGGCGGTCTCGGACTCCGACGTCCTGGCCGGTCCCGAGGACGGCGATGGTGCGGTGGCGTGGATGCTCGACCGGGCCCGTACCGGGCTGTGCGCCATCCAGTTGGGCGTGACCGAGGAGGCCGTCCGTCGCGCCGCGGCCTACCTCAACCAACGACATCAATTCGGTCGTCCCCTGTCCTCGTTCCAGGGCACCATGCTGCGCGCCGCCGATGCCTACATCGACACCGAGGCCATCCGTGTCACGACGTGGCAGGCGGCCTGGCGCATCGACGAAGGCTTGGCCGCCACCGAAGCGGTAGCGGTCGCCCACTGGTGGGCATCGGAGGCCGGCCAGCGTGTCGTCCACGCCACCCAGCACCTCCACGGCGGCCTCGGGGCCGACATCTCGTACCCGATCCACCGCTATTTCCTATGGGGAAAGCAGATCGAGCTCATGCTCCAGGGCCCGAGTGCGGAGCTGGCCCGTCTGGGTTCGTTGCTGGCCACCCGACTGCGCACGGCGTCGTCGGCCGTCGGGATGGAGGGACCGTGAGCCCGGTGCGCGCCGATACGCTGCGCTTCGAGGAGATCAGCGTGGGCGACACGTTGCCCGAACTGACCATCCCGCTGACCCGGACCCTGATCGTGGCCACGGCCATCGCCTCGCGCGACTACCAGGACGTCCACCACGACCCGGGATTGGCGGTCGAGCGGGGGTCACCCGATATCTTCATGAACATCCTCACCACCAACGGGTTCGTGGGGCGCTTCGTCACCGACTGGGCCGGCCCCGGCGCGCGCACCGAGTCGGTGTCGATCCGCCTGGGTGCACCCAACTATCCCGGTGACGCCATGACGCTCATGGGAACGGTCACCGCCACCGAGGTCCCGCCGCAGCGCAGCGACGGCCGGGGTGTGGTGGAGGTGACGGTGCGAGGCGCGAACGGCCTGGGTGACCACGTGACCGGGACGGTGCGGCTCTCGGTCCCCCGTGACGGTGTGGGCACTCCATGAGGTCGGTGTCGTGAGCGCGAGGTCCCCCCGTCGTCACAGCTTCGCGGGTACCACTGCCATCAGTGGCATCGGCGCCACGGAATTCTCGAAGGACTCGGGCCGCAGCGAGCTCCGTCTCGCCACCGAGGCGGTCCGCAGCGCACTCGACGACGCCGGCATCGCGCCGTCCGAGGTGGACGGCCTCGTTACCTTCGCGGCGGACACCAACCCCGAGATCGAGGTGGCCCGGACCCTCGGCATGGGAGACCTCACCTTCTTCAGCCGGATCCACTACGGCGGCGGTGCGGCCTGTGCCACCGTCCACCAGGCCGCCATGGCGGTCGCCGCCGGCGTGGCGGATGTCGTGGTGTGTTACCGGGCCTTCAACGAACGTTCGGGCAACCGATTCGGGACCGGCGTCCAAGGCCGGGCCCCCGTCGCCAACGCCGAGAACGCCCACTTCTCGTGGTACGCGCCCCAGGGCCTGCTCACCCCGGCGTCGTGGGTGGCGATGTTCGCCCAGCGCTATCTCTACGCCACCGGTGCCACCACCGAGGATTTCGGCCGCGTGGCTGTCGCCGACCGCGCCTTCGCGGCGACCAACCCTGCGGCCTGGTTCTACGGCAAGCCCGTCACCTTGGAGGACCACCAGGCGTCGCGCTGGATCGTGGAGCCGCTGCGCCTCCTCGACTGCTGTCAGGAGTCCGACGGGGGCCAGGCCATCGTCGTGACGAGCCTCGAGCGTGCCCGGGATGGTGCCCGACCGCCGGCTGTCATCGAGGGGGCGGCCCAGGGCTCGGGATCCCAGCAGGACATGATGACGTCGTACTACCGCGACGACATGACCCGTCTTCCCGAGATGGGCGTGGTGGCCCGCCAGTTGTGGGAGACCTCGGGTCTGGGCCCCGACGACATGCAGTGCGCGGTCCTCTACGACCACTTCACGCCCTTCGTCCTCTACCAGCTCGAGGAGCTCGGCTTCTGCGACTGGGGCGAGGCCAAGGAGTTCCTGCGCGACGGCCACATCGGCCCCGGTGGGAAGCTGCCCACCAATACCCACGGTGGCCAGTTGGGTGAGGCCTACATCCACGGGATGAACGGCATCGCCGAAGGGGTCCGCCAGGTACGGGGCTCTGCGGTGAACCAGGTCCAGGGGACCGAGCACGTCGTCGTCACCGCCGGTACCGGTGTCCCCACGAGCGGGCTGGTCCTCGGGGTCGACCGCCGCTGACGCGCCGTCTCCCCCCGACCGTTGTCGAAGCCCGGGAGTGGCGGTAGAAAGACTCCGGTGACCGACCGCATCGACTACGACGAATTCGGGTTGTTCCACGAGAATGCCGAGGAGCACGGCCTCGCCTACGAAGGACCTCCGGTCGTCCGGCGCGTCGGTGTCGAGGTGGCGCCGGGTCGCAAGCTGAGTGCCCTCGTCTGGGGTGACGACGAGCCCGAGTTGGTGTTCTTGCACGGGGGTGCACAGAATGCTCACACGTGGGACACCGTCGCCCTTGCTCTTCATCGCCCCCTGGTCGCCATCGATCTGCCGGGACACGGCCATTCCGACGGACCCGGGAAGCGTCCCCAAGGCCATCTGAGCGCGGACGGAAACGCCGACGATGCCGCCGCCGCCATCCGCCGGCTTGCGCCCGCCGCCAAAGCGGTGATCGGCATGTCTCTTGGGGGGCTCACGACGATCGCGTTGGCCGCCCAGGCACCCGAGCTCGTCCGCGCCGTCATCCTCGTCGACGTCCTCCCCGGACTCAAAGGAGCGCGATCGAAGCACATCGTCGACTTCGTCAACGGCCCTCCGACCTTCGCCAGCTTCGACGAACTGTTGGAGTGGACCGTGCAATTCAACCCGACCCGGTCCCCCTCGTCGCTTCGCCGCGGCATCCTCCACAACGCCGAACAGCAGTCCGACGGGACCTGGGTGTGGCGGTGGGCTCGGCATCGCCTCGCGGGACAACCGATGGCCTCAGGCCCGGATGCCGGTGACGCCGACGGCGTCACCGCTGAAGACGCCAGTGATGCATTGTTCGAAGGATTGTGGGAGTCGGTGGTGTCGATCACCGTTCCCGTTCTCTTGGTCCGGGGCATGCGGCCCGACTCCGTCCTCGGTGACGAGGACGAGGCCGAGCTACGCCGGCGCCTGCCCTCGGCCCGGGTCGTCCACGTCGAAGAGGCCGGCCACAGCATCCAAGGGGACAGACCCCTCGAGCTGGCCGCGCTCATCGAGGACTTCGTCTTCGGGACCTGACCCCGGTGCCCAGCAAGCGCCGACACGCCATGTCCGAACGCCCCGCGGTCACCATGTCGCCTTGACGGTCAGCAATTCGACCAAAGTGTTCCCTGGCCCGAAGCGCTCTTCGGCTCAAAGCCGGTGATCGAGCAGGACATCGGTCCGTGCCGCCATGTTGTCTGGCTCCTCGGGGGAGGCACCCTCGTCGGCCTCCACCGGTTCCCGAACCCGTCGAGCACCGATCCCTTCACGAGTATCGACGCGGGCTCGACCACCTGGCCTTCGCCTGGGCCAATCGCGCCGAGCTGGCTTCTTGGGAAGCCCGTCTGAACGACCTCGGTGTCAAGAACGACCTCGGTGTCAAGAACGGGTGGCATCGTCGATGTGGCGTACGGGTCGGGTCTGTCTTTCGGTGACCCCGACAACATCGCCCTCGAGTTTTTCGGCCCTCGGAGCTAGCGCCACGTTCGGTGCCGCCGCCCGAGGCCAAGGGTGTGCGGGGCCTGGAACAGGGTCGGGGGTTCTCGCAGCCGAGTCGGGGACACGTGAGGGTCATCCCTGATTGTGGGATGTGGGTGCATCGCACACCATGGACCGATGCCCATCGCACCCGAGATCCCCGGTGCCGCCAATTCGCCCGGTCGCGGGGGTACTGTCGTGCGATTCCGACGCGGAGCCAAATGCCGTCCTCCCCGTGCAGCGCATCCGATGGGCGAGGACATCGGGTCTTTTGTCGTCGACATGACCAACGGCCCGAGATTGCACCGTGAGGGTTGAGCGGACGCGGTGACAGCTGCGACGCAATTGATGGACAACGCCGGAGGCATCCGATGAGCGCCATGACGCTTCCCGACACATCGCCGGTGCGGGGCGCCGGTAGCCCATGGGCCGTGGAGACCCACGGGCTGACCAAGCGCTTCGGGGAGAACGTCGCTGTGAACGGCGTCGAGCTCCTCATCCCTCGGGGTTGCGCCTTCGGCTATCTCGGCCCCAACGGAGCGGGCAAGACCACGCTCATCCGGGTGCTGTTGGGACTGACCCACGCCGATGCGGGCACCATGTCGCTGCTCGGCTACCCCGTGCCCTCGCAGCGTGCCAAGGCCTTGGCCCGGGTGGGAGCCATCGTCGACGAGCCGCGCTTTCATGGCCATCTGACCGGACGTCAGAACCTCCAGCTCCTGGCCGCGGCGCGCGAACCCGCGGCGAGAGACCGCATCGGGCCGGCCATGGAACGCGTGGGGATCCTCCATCGCGCCGATGACCGGGTGAGCAAGTACTCCATGGGCATGCGCCAACGCCTGGGTGTGGCGGCCTGTCTCCTCGGGGACCCCCAGCTGCTCATCCTGGACGAGCCTATGAACGGGCTCGATCCCGCCGGCATGCACGAGATGCGCGACATGATCCTCTCGCTCGTGGCCGAGGGCCGCACCGTGGTCCTGTCGTCGCACCTCCTCGACGAGGTGGAGCGGACCTGTGACGCTGTGGCCATCGTGGACCGGGGCCAGATCATCAGACAGGGGCCCATCTCCGAGTTGCTGGCTGGCGCCTCGATGGCGGTGCAGGTCGAGTGCTCCGAGCCCGATAGGGCCCGGGCCCTGCTCGAGGCCACCACCCTCGGGGCCGGCATCGAGGTGGGGACCCTCGGACTGGGCATCACCATGCCCGCCGGTACCGGGCGCGACGCCATCGCCGAGATCAACCGGGTGCTCGTGCAAAGCGGCATCTCGGTGTACCGGCTCCAAGAGATCCAAGCCTCGCTCGAGGCCTGGTTCTTACAGGTCACCAGCCGACTGGGGGCAACGGAATGACGATGGTCAGCGACACCGCCCCAGCGCCGGTGACCGCCCCCCGGGGGGCGAGGCGCGACCACCGGGGCTCGTGGATTCCCACAGGGTCCATGATCGCCACGAGGTGCATGGAGCTGCGCAAACGCCGGGGGCTCATGGCCGCGCTCATGCTCGTCACCATCGGCATCCCGACCGTCTTTCTCGTCATCAGGCTGCTGCTGCATGCCTTTGCGCCGCACTCTTACGGACCTGCGGGTGGATATGACGTCTTCACGGGCCTCGTGGCGGGGGTGTTGTACGTCTTCGGGTTTATCGTGGCCGCCACCCTGGGCGCCACGGCGGGATCCATCGACCTCACCGAAGGGATGTTCCGGCACCTGGTGGTGACCGGACGAAGCCGATTGGCGATCTACCTGGCCCGCATCCCCGCCGGGTTGGCCATCATCGTCCCCTTGGTCGCCATCGGTTTCACAGTGGTGTGCGCGGTGTGTGTGTTCGCCGCCCCCACCCGGCTCAACTTCCAAGGCGCGTACGTCCCCACCGGTCTGTCGCAAGCCGGCCTCGAGAGCTGGGCGGCCGACCACGCGGACCAAGTCATCTGCGACTTCAACTTCAACTTCAACGGCGCACCGTCGACTCAGGTCGGTGCGGTGCTCAACAGCATCCCGTGCGGCAACGGCCCCAACGGCGGCCCCGGTCCGGGGGGGGTGATCGTGAAGGGCCCCTCTGGGTCCGCGGTCCCCGTGCAACCCTCACAGGCCCAGGTAAAGGACGTGGCCCGCCTGATCGCTGGGCGTGATTACTCGGCCTACTCCAAGACCTTCTTGTACCCGTCGACTTCGTTGATGATCAAAACCGGGTTGTGGATCGAGCTCGAGGCCATCGTGGGGTTCATGGTCGGCCTCGGGCTCGGGTCGCTGTTGGGACAGCGCACCGTGGCGGTGATCTTGATGATCGTCCTCGAGATCGTCCTCACACCGATCCTGTCGCGGGCCCACATCGCCCATCTGATCAATCTCCAGCGTGGGGTGGTCGGCCTGGCCGTGGCCCATCTCGAACCGTCCGGCCTGGGTTTCGTGTTCGGCGGCGGCGGAGGCCCGGACGGGGGACGAGGCACATCACTGCTGGTGCCCGAGACGACAACGGTGGCGGTGTGCGTCGTCATCGCCTGGCTGGTGGTGTGGACCGTCCTGGGCGCGTGGCGCATGATGACGAGGGACACCTGAGCGACACAGTTCTCTTGGCCGTGAGCCTGGTGCGCACCTCACCGGAATATGCGCGGCCACCTGCAGGTTGTGCCCAACGATGGGTGCATCGACGGTGAAGAGCAGCGGTGCGGTGCGACCACCCATGGCGCTGTCGGTTCTCGACCTGGCCGTGGTGACCGAAGGGTCCGGCATCGGTCGTGCCCTCGAGGAGTCCATCGAGCTCGCCCGAGCGGTGGAAGCCCTCGGTTACCGTCGCTTCTGGGTCGCCGAGCATCACAACATGCCGGGCATCGCCAGCTCGGCGACGGCGGTCCTGATCGGCGCCGTGGCGGCGGCCACGACCTCGATCCGAGTTGGTTCGGGAGGGATCATGCTGCCGAATCACGCCCCGCTCCTCGTGGCCGAACAGTTCGGCACGCTCGAAGCGCTGTATCCGGGACGGATCGACCTCGGCATCGGACGGGCGCCGGGCACCGATCAGGTGACCGCCCTGGCCTTACGCCGCTCGTCCGAGGCACTCAACGCGGACGACTTCCCCCAACAACTCGGCGAGCTCCGGGCCTTTTTCACCGGCGGGTTTCCCGACACCCACCCGTTTCGTGCCATCACCGCTGTCCCCGGGTACGGAGACCAACCCGAGCTCTGGTTGCTCGGGTCGAGCGGGTTCAGCGCCCAGCTGGCGGGGCTGCTGGGCCTCCCGTTCTCATTCGCCCATCACTTCAGCGCCGGGAACACCTTGCCTGCGCTGGAGCTCTACCGATCGAGCTTTCGCCCCTCGCCTACTTTGTCCAAGCCCCGGGCCATGGTGGCCGTCTCGGTCATCTGTGCCGACACTGACGAAGAGGCCCAGTTCTTGGCGGGGCCCTCGAGGTTGGCCTTCGTCCGGTTGCGCTCGGGGCGACCGGGACGGCTTCCGAGCCCCCAAGAGGCGGCCGGTCACGACTACTCCCCGTCGGAGCGGCTCATGCTCGACTCGAGGACCCGAGGGCAGATCGTCGGAGACCCCGAGACCGTCCACCTCGGGCTCGAGACCCTCAGACGCGAGACCCAGGCCGACGAACTGATGATCACGGCCATGATCCATGACTACCGCCACCGCGTCCGGTCCTACGAGCTCGTGGCGGCCGTCGCGGCCGAAGCGGCGGCCTGAGCCCAACGGCCTGAACATTCAGCGTCGGGCGACCGCTTCCTCGAGCGCGTCGACATCCGCATTCTCGAGCGGCCGGTAGCCCGCTTCGGCGTCACGGCCGGGTCGCCACCACACCGGGTCCGAGCTGTTCCACCGCTGCACTCGCAGTGTCCGCACGAGCACCTTGGAGGTGGCGGTGATGGGGAGCTCACGACAGACCCGGACAAAGCGCGGCGCCCACTTCGTCCCCAGGTCGCTCTGGGTCTCGAGGAACGTCGCGAATTCCCCCGGCTCGAACACGGCTCCGGGTCGGAGCTGTATCGCCGTCATCACCTGATCGCCCACATCGGGGTCGGGCACGGCGTACACCGCGGCCAACACCACGTCGGGATGGCGCTCCATGATGCGCGCCACCGGGGCGGCCGCAAAGTTCTCCCCGTCGACGCGCAACCAGTCGTCGGATCGCCCAGCGAAGTAGAAGAAGCCCGCCTCGTCGCGATAGGCGAGGTCCCCGGTCCAGTACCACCCGTTGCGAAGCCGAGCCACCTCCGCCTCGTCGTTGTGCCAGTAACCCTCGAACCCGCTGGCTCCGCTCATAGAGACGAGCTCGCCGACGGCCTCCTCGGAGTTGACGATCACGCCGTCGGCGTCGAAGCGCGCCACCGGACACTCCTGACCGGTCTCGGGGTCGACGACCATCGTCCCTTCCGGGGCCCGTCCGAGCGCCCCCCTGGGCGTGTCGGGTGTCCGTTGCACCGTGGCACCGCCCTCGGTGGACCCGTAGCTGTCGACGACCAGGCACCCGAAACGTTCGCCGAATGCGACGATGTCGGCTTCGGCGCCTTCGTTCCCGAACACCCGGACCAAGGTGTTCTCGCCGTCGTCGGGTTGCTCGGGCGTGGCCAGGATGTACGACAGGGGCTTGCCCACGTAGTTGAAGTAGGTGACGCCGTGGTGACGGACATCGGCCAAGAAGCCCGATGCCGAGAACCGGCCCCCGGAGGGGAGCGCGATCGTCGCTCCTGCCGCGACGGTGGGGGAGAGGCCGGCCATGAGCGCGTTGGAGTGGAACAGGGGCATCGACACGTAACAGACATCCTCTGCGGTGAGCGAGAACATCTGGGCCACGATGATCCCGATGCGCGCCAGGCGTCCCTGGGTGCAACGGCACGCCTTGGGTGCGCCCGACGTGCCCGAGGTGAAGATCAGATGGCCGAGGCTGTCTTCGTCGACGCCGAAGGCCGAGGGGTCGGGGAGCGGTGCCCCGGTGTAGGTGGCCAGCTCGGCGCGGTAGCTGTCGTCGTCGATGACGAGGACCCGGGGGCTCGTCGCGCCCACGGTGCCGATCCCGAGCCCGAGGTCGAGCCCGTCCACGAGGGGAAGATGGGCCCGGTCGGTGACCAGGAGCTGGCACTCGGTGTGGGCCAGGTCGCGGGCCAGGTCCTCTCCTCGATGGGTGGAGTTCCCCCCGACGACGACCGCCCCCACCAAGGCCGCCCCGCCCAGCCACAGGACGTGCTCGGGGACGTTGTCGAGGAGGGTGGCGACGTGGAAGGGGCCCCCGGCCCGTCGCTCGGTCAGGAGCGCAGCTCGAGCCCCCGCTCCGGACACGATCTCGTCCCAGGACCAGCGCTCGTCCCCGACCGCCATCCCGGGCCGACCGTCACCGGCCCGAGCGAGGAGCAATTCGGCGATGGTGTCCATGGTGGGGGCCGTCCTCGGTCGAGCGCTCAGGTCACGAGACCCTGGTCAGGGCCCCTGTGGCCGGGTGTCACCGGCCCTCTCCCATTATTGGAACACGTTGCATTTTCGATAGCAAGATGGTACGTTCCGAACCGAGCGAGAGGAGCGTTTCGCCATGGAGTTCGGGATCTTCAACGCCGTGAGCCTCCTGCCCCAGTACCGCGAGGCCCACGGCGCCTCGGCCGAGCACGACCGCATCATGGACGAGCTCGCCTACATCCGGGCCGCCGACCGGGCGGGCTTCAAGTACTCCTGGTCCTCCGAGCACCACTTCCTCACCGACTACTCCCACCTGTCGGCCAACGAGTCCTTCATGGCCTTCGCCGCGGCCCAGACGTCGAACATCCACCTGGGTTCGGGCATCTTCAACCTCACCCCGCCGGCCAACCACCCGGCCCGGGTGGCCGAGCGTGTGGCCATGCTCGACCACCTCTCGGAGGGTCGCTTCGAGTTCGGCACCGGTCGGGGATCGTCCACGACCGAGCAGAAGGGCTTCGGCATCGAGGACCAAGAGCTCACCCGCGAGATGGTGGCGGAGACGCTCCCCCAGATCGTCCGGATGTGGAAAGAGGAGGACTACTCCTACGACGGCAAGTTCTTCTCCATGCCCACTCGCAACGTGCTCCCCAAGCCCTACACCAACCCGCACCCGCCCCTGTGGGTGGCGGCGGGCAGCCCGGCCACCTTCGAGCTCGCCGCCCGCCAAGGCCTCGGTGTGCTCTGCTTCGCCTTCGGCAAGCCCGAAGGGTTCGCACCGCTGATCGAGAAGTACAAGAAGGAGATCCAAAACGCCGAGCCCGTCGGTGGATACGTCAACAACAACGTCATGATCACCACCCAGATGCTGTGTCTCGAAGACGGCGGCCGGGCCCGCCAGGTGTTCGAGAACATCGACTCCCACGTCCATCTTTCCCTGGTGTTCCGCTATCTCGACACCTTCCCCCGTCCTCCCGGTCTTCCGGAGTGGCCCAACCTCCTGCCGCCGTCCACGCCCGACCAGATCAACAAGAACGTCGAGAGCGGCCTCATCGCCGTGGGCGACCCCGACGAGGTGGCACGCTCGATCCAACGCTTCGCCGACACCGGCGCAGACCAGTTGAGCTTCGGCATGTTGTCGTCGTCCATGCCCATCGAGCTGTGCGAAGAGGCCGTCGACACCTTCGGCAAGCACGTCTTGCCCCAGTTCGACAAGGACCCGATCCACAGCACCACGCGCCAGCGCATCGAGCAGGTCGGCGCCTGAGCCCGTCGGCTCAGTCTTTGGCCTTCCTGGTGAGGTCGACCGGGAAGAACATCTCGTAGGGACCGTCGAAGTTCGGGAGAAAATTGGGCCGGAGCCCTTCGGGGTCGTCGTTGTGGGCCGCCATCTGTGACGGGTAGGCGGCCACGGCCAATCGCTTGCGCTCCCGGTAGCCGTCGGTGCGCACCAGCTCGGGTCGCCGGCCACGGCGCAGGTACCGGACGAGGCGGGCGGGCCGGTCGAACTGCCAGATGGGGTAGGTGAGCATCCTGACCCCCGTCCCGGCCAGGGCCCGACGCGTCGCCGCGCCGAGCAGGGCGTGATCCTCATGGGGGTCGTCCTCACCGGTGACGATCACGTCGGCCGGACGCAGCGCCGAGACGACCTCGGCGATGGCGTCGACGAGCGCCTCTTCGTTTCCCACGAGCTCGGCGTCGACGAAGGGGAGCCGTGTCACGTCGTCCTCTGACAGACCGAGCTCGCCGCACGCGGCCCGTAGCTCCGCGCTGCGTAGCGCGGTCACCTCTGCCGGATCGCCCTGTGGGGACTTGCTCCCGTCGGTGGCGACCACCAGATGCACCGGAGTGCCGGCGTCGACCTTACGCATGATGGTCGCTCCGACACCGAGCGTCTCGTCATCAGGGTGCGGAGCGAGAACCAGGCACGGCCGCCGGGCCGCGGCGTCGGTCACGTCCGTCCCGGTCCGGTACAACGCCCTGCGCACCAGCAACTTCAGCGCCGGGTGGAGCGGGTTCAGTGCGTCCTCGACGAACACGCGTGCAGACCGGCTGAACACGGGGCGAGACATTATCGGGCGCCACTCGCGGAGCCCCCAATGTTCCGGATGTCGCGGCGACAGACGAACTAGCCTCATCCCCGGTCACCTGTGCGTCAGTGCGGGGGGCTCAAGTGTCGTCGCCTGAGGCGGGTCCTCGTTGGTGCCGGCGCTTGGTCGGGTCGCCGCTGCTGTGTCACCCTCGGCCCCCCCGGGGTCGGCACACGCGGCGGCGGTCCCGACGCACCGCACGACGGGCGACCCAGGCTCGACGTGGTGCCGATCCCCACGGGACGCCGCCACGAGCGGACATGGCGCGCCGCCTTGGTACCTCCGCACGTTGGTACCTCCGCACGTTGGTACCTCCGCACGTTGGTACCTGCGCACGTTGTCGCGCGTCGGGCGGTCAGGAAAGGGCGTCCGCCACCGCGTCGGATGGAGCCAACAGCGCCACCAGGGAGAGGGTGTGGTCCATCAGTGCGTCGGCATAGTCCCGGGGGATGCCGCACACGGCGTCGGTGGCCACCACCACCCGGTAACCGAGGTTCACCGCCTCGATGGCGAGACCCAGGATGCCGAGGTTCACCGACACGCCCGTGGCCACCACCGTGGACACGCCGAGCGCGCGCAGGGTGGGGTCGAGCGTCGTGCCGGTGAAGGGCGACACACCGTGCCCACGGTGAGACACGAGGTCCTCGGGCTCAGGACCGAGCTCAGGAACGAGCTCGACCGCGGGGGTGCCCTCGACGAGGTGTTCGGGCCGGCGCAGCATGGCAGAGATGAGTGGCGCGTTGGCGGGAGAGCCGCGCCGGTCGGGCCGGAAGCCTGCGGTGCAGTGGACAACAGGAACCTCAGCGGCGCGCGCCGCCACCAGCAGGCGCGCCGTGTTGGCGACGAGCCCGATCTCTTGTGCAGCCGCGGCGAGCTCCGGGAAGCTCGAGAGGTCGCCCACGACTCCTCGCTGGATCTCCATGGTGAGCACAGCGGCTCGTCCGTCTCCGACGAGATCAGCGAGGGTGACGGGCACGGTCAGCACCTCACCGTGCGACGGGCGCGGCGCTCGAGCTCAACTCACCGGTGTCTGGGTCGTGACAATGGCATTGGCCCACTGGTAATCGGGCTTGCCGCTCGGCGAGCGCTCGATCCTGTCAACGACGTGGAGTTGTCGAGGCACCTTGTATCCGGCGACGTGGGTCCGACAATGTTCCTGGACGGCCTCGAGCGACGGAGCGACGCGCCCGATCCGGGGCTCGATGATCGCGGCCACCCGCTGGCCGAATCGCTCGTCGGGAGCGCCCACGACGATGGCGTCCATGACATCGGGGTGGGACCGCACGACAGACTCGACCTCTTCGGGGAAGATCTTCTCTCCGCCCGAGTTGATACAGATCGAACCCCTGCCCAGAAGGGTCACCGACCCGTCAGCCTCCACGGTGGCGAAGTCGCCGGGCATCACGAACTGCTTGCCCTCGACGGTGATGAACACCTCGGCGCTCTTCACGGGGTCGTTGTAGTACCCGATGGGGATGTCACCGGACCGAGCGATCTTCCCGATCACACCCGAGCCCGGCTTCACGAGCTCGAAGCTCTCGTCGAACACGACCGTGCCGCCGGTGGAGGACACCGTCGGGCCGCTCCGCATGGCCGTCCCGCCCGGCTTGATCATCGAGATCCCGTTGTTGCCGGCCTCGGAGGACCCGACTGCGTCGGTCATGATCAGGTTGGGGAACTGAGTGAAGAAGGCGTCTTTGACCGAAGGGGAGAAGAGCGCAGCGGTGGAGGTGATACCGATCAACGAGGACAAGTCGTAGGAGACGCCGGGCTCGCCCAATGCTTCGATGAGCGGCTTGCCCATGGCGTCGCCGGTGATCATGACCATGTTCACCTTCTCGCGCTCGACGATGGTCCACACCTCGTGGGGGTCGAACTTCGGCACGAGACAGACCCGGTTGCCGACGAAGCTCTGGCCCATGACACCCCATTGCGTGGCGCCGTGCATGAGCGGTGCGATGGGAAGGAACGTGAGTTGGCCTCCGGCGGCCATTCCCTTCTCCACCATCTGCCCCGGCCGGTCCATGCGGAAGCCAGTGAGCGCGTCGAGGCCTCCCCCGAGCGCGAAGAAGACGTTGCGCTGGGGCCACACGACACCCTTGGGCATGCCGGTGGTCCCACCGGTGTAGAGGATGTAGAGGTCATCACCCGAGCGGGGCGCGAAGTCGCGCTCGGGTGATCCCGACGCTACGGCCGCTTCGAAGTCGACGGCGTCGTGGCGCGGGTCCGGCTCGCCGCTGTCGTCGTCGATCACGACCACGTGTCGCAATGCCGGCAGCTCCGGGAGCAGAGCCGCCACCCGGGGCGAGAACTGTCGTTGGTGCACGAGAGCCACGAGGTCTGCGTTCGAGAACAGGTACCGCAGCTCGTCCTCGACGTAGCGGAAGTTGATGTTGATCCACACCGCCCGCAGCTTGAACACCGCCCACGCCGTCTCGACCCACTCGGCGCTGTTCAGCGCGTAGATGCCGACGTGATCTCCCTGGCCCACCCCGGCCGCAGCGAGATGGTGGGCGAGGCGATTGGCCCGTTGCTCTATCTGCGCGTAGGTGAACCGGCGGCCATCGCAGACGATGTACTCGCGGTCGGGGAAAGCGTCGGCGGCCGCCTCGAAGAGGTCGGCGAGGTTGAATTCCACGGGACCAAACTAGAACAAGTTCCCGTCAGGGGGACAACCGGCGGCCGGTGACGTCGGTGCCGACGATCGTGGTCCGGGCCGGCTGTCCCGGCCCAGGCCGGTCCCGGTCACGACAGCTAGAGGCGGTCGCGCTCGGTGGCCAGAGCCTCGGTCACCGCAGCGGCGATGCCGGGCCCGTCCAGGCCGAGCTCGGCCAGGATCCCGTCGGGCTTGCCCTGAGGGATGTAGCGCGGCGGCACCCCGAGCACGCACACGGGGGGCAGAGGATGGTCGATGTCGGTCAGGCCTCGCAGGGCGTCGGCCAGGAAGGTGCCCGCCCCACCGACCCGGAAGCCGTCCTCCATCGTGACGACCAGACCATGAGCGGCCGCGTCGGCGAGCATCACCGGGTCCGGGGGCGAGACGACCCTGACGTCCCACACCGTGGCGTCGACCCCGTCAGCGGCCAGCTTGCCGGCCGCCTCCTCGGCGGCTTCGACCAGCTTGCCCACGGCGAGCAGACAGACCGTGCCGTCGCCACGGTGGACCAGACGGGCCGAGAGCCCGGTGCCCACGGCGCCGTCCCGAGCCTGGCGGGCCGGAGTCTTCGGGAACCGGATGGCGGACGGGCCCGCCAAACTCAGCGCCTCGTCGAGCATGACCCCGACCTCCTGGGCCGACGACGGGGCGAAGACCGTCATCCCCGGGATCGACAAGGTGAGGGAGAGGTCGAGGACCCCGTGGTGACTGGGCCCGTCGTCACCGGTGATCCCGGCGCGATCGAGGGCGAAGACCACGGGAAGGCCGTGGAGCCCGACGTCGAGGTTGGCCTGGTCGAAAGCACGGCTCAAGAAGGTGGAGTAGATCGCCACCACGGGTCGGAGCCCGGCCATGGCCATCCCCGCGGCGGCGGTGACGGCGTGCTGCTCGGCGATGCCGACGTCGAGGAAGCGGTCGGGGAACTCGGCTTGGAAGGGGAGGAGCCCGGTCGGCCCGGGCATGGCGGCGGTGATGGCCACGACCTCGGGCCGTTGGCGGGCGGCTTCGAGGACGGCCCGGGTGAAGGCGTCGGTGTAGGTGGCCGGCGCGATCGTGGCCGAAGGGGCGAGGGCGCTCGGCTGCACCTTGAAGTCGTGCAACCGCTGGACGTCGTCCTCTTCGGCGGGGGCATATCCCCGACCCTTCTGGGTGAGGACGTGGACGACGATCGGCCCATCCCATTCCGTGGCGTGCGCGAGGGCCTGCTCCATGCCGGCGATGTCGTGCCCGTCGATGGGCCCGGCGTAGCGGACCCCGAGGGTCTCGAAGAAGCGGTGCGGCGTCACGATCTCGCGCACGGCGCTGGTGAGGCCGTGCAGGCTCGAATACGCGAGCCCACCGAGGCCGGGGATGGCGCGCAGGGCGTGGCGGGCCCGTTCTCGGGCGTGGACGTAGGAGGGGCTCAGGCGGAGCTGGGTCAGCCCGGCCGACAGCCGAGACACCGTCGGCGCGTAGGACCGCCCGTTGTCGTTGAGGACGATGACAACCCGGGTGCCGGCGTGGCCGAGGTTGTTGAGGGCCTCGTAGGCCATACCCCCGGTCAGTGACCCGTCACCGAGGATGGCCACCACATGCCGATCCCCCTCGCCCCGACGCTCCAGGCCCATGGCGATCCCGTGGGCGTAGCTGAGAGCGGTCGAGGCGTGGCTGTTCTCGATCCAGTCGTGGGGGGATTCGGCGCGCGAAGGGTATCCCGACATGCCGCCCGGCTGGCGCAAGGTGGCGAAGCTCTCCTGGCGCCCGGTGACGAGCTTGTGCACGTAGGCCTGGTGGCCCGTGTCCCACAAGATGACGTCACGGGGGGAGTCGAAGACCCGGTGGACCGCCAAGGTCAGCTCGACGGCTCCGAGGTTGGACCCGAGGTGCCCCCCGTTCGCCGTGACCCGATCGACGATGCAGGCCCGGATCTCAGCCGCCAGCTCGGTCAACTGCTCTTGCGACAGTTTGCGGAGGTCGGCTGGCTCGTGGATGTTGTCGAGGAGCATGGGCACCCTGTTCGGGGGACGCCCGAGGCGGCGACCCTGCGTCACGCTACCGCGGCCCAGGCGCTCGGGGCATTAGGCCCGAGGGTTTGGGCCTGCCCGGCCGGGCTCCCGGCCCACCCCCGGCCGCGCTCCGGCGGGCCCCGGCGGGCCCCAGCGGTGGGGACGATGGCGACCAGTCGGAACGACGTCGGAACCGAGTCGGAATGACGGGCGTGTCACGAGTCGGAGAGGCAGACTCTGCGCGCGAAGCGACGTCCGCGCCAGACGGCGTCGGTGGACCGAGAGGAGCGTGCCATGCAGGCCAACGTCAAGGGGACCACGATGCCGGTCTTGGAGATGGTCCTCGAACCGGGCGAGGCCATCATCTCCACCCACGGCGATCTCTCGTGGATGTCGGCCAACATGCAGCTGTCTCAGACCGCCAACACCGGTGGTGGTGGCGGGATCATGGCCGGGCTCAAGCGGATGGCCGGGGGCGGAGGCCTCTTCCTCACTCGCTACGAAGCTACAGGTGGCCCCGGGATGGTGAGCTTCGCCAGCAAGGTCCCAGGCCGGATCTTCCCCGTCGAGGTCAGCCCGGGCCATGGCTACGTGGTCCATCGCCACGGCTGGGTGTGTGGCACACCGGGCATCACGCCCTCGGTGGCTCTCCAGCAGTCGTTTCGCGGTGGCCTGTGGGGAGGTGAAGGCTTCATCCTCCAGAAGCTCGAAGGCCAGGGACAAGCGTGGATCGAGCTCGCCGGTGAGATGACGACGTATGACTTGGCGGCGGGACAGTCGCTTCTCGTCCACCCCGGGCATGTGGGCATGTTCAACGACAGCGTCACGTTCTCGGTGATCCGGTTGCCGGGTATCGCCAACCGCTACATGGGCGGCGACGGCCACCACCTCGTGTCCCTCACCGGGCCGGGCACCATCTGGCTGCAGTCGATGCCGCTGCCGGTCCTCGCCCATGCCTTGTCCGAGTACCTCGGGGGCAACGATTCGGGCCGCGACGCCGCGGCCGGTGGCGTGGTGGGCGGAGTCCTCGGCAACGTCTTGGGCCGCCAGGTCTGAGAAGGGATCCGGGCAAGGCCTGGCGCACCGGGCCCGTCGGCGGCCGGGCCCGCGACCACCTGGGCCGGGTCTGGCCGCTACCGAGACTTGGCGAGGAACTCGCTTCGGTCGACGATGACTCGCGTCAGCTTCCCGGCACCGGCCAGACCGGCGGTGTCGGTGGCGGTCACGGTGAAGACCAGACGGCGCCCCTCCACCTTCTCGAGCGTCGCCTCCGCCACGACCTCCGAGCCGACGCGAACGGGTACCAGATGGTCGAATTGGACGCGTACTCCCACACTGGTCTGGCCTTCGTCGAGCGTCCCGCTCACCGCCAGGCACGCCGCCTCCTCGCACAGAGCGATGAGACGAGGTGTGGCCAGGACAGGGACGTCCCCCGAACGAAGTGCCAGGGCGGTGTCGCTCTCTACAACCACCAGAGCCACCTGAGCGCTCAAGCCGGGTTGGAGAGTCACGACGGTACGATACGAAACACAAGCGCCGCCGGCCACACGGCCGGCGGTCTGCGCGACCACAGGCCAGGAGGTTGGTGGTCAGCGAGCGGGTTCCAAGGAGCTCGGGCAGGGCCTCGGGCCCGAAAGGAGAATTGCGGGTGAGCGACGCAGGCTCGGCAACAGGTCTACTGGTCGAGACCCCCGTCATCGAGCGCGTGCTCGGTGCGGCACTCCAGCGTGGCGGAGAGTTCGCCGAGGTATTCGTCGAGGACCGCCACTCCACGTCGGCCGTGCTCGACGACGGCAGGGTGGAGGAGCTGTCGTCGGGCCGTGATCGCGGTGCGGGGGTCCGGGTGGTGGTGGGAGAGACCACCGGCTACGCCCACACCGCAGACCTTTCCGAGCGCGGCCTCCTGGCCGCGGCCGAAGCAGCGGCGGCTGTCGCCCGCCAAGGAGGCGGCCGGCGCGTGGTCGCGCTCGAGCACCGTGAGAGCGTCAAGAGAAACGAGGTCGAGCAGCTCCCCGAAGACGTCTCCAAGGCTCGCAAGATCGAGCTCCTCGTCCAGGCCGACGAGGCGGCCCGGGCCAGTGGCAATGCCATCTCGCAGGTGTCGGCTTCGTACGGAGACGGACGACGGCGTATCCAGGTCGCCAACAGCGACGGCACCCTCGTCGCCGACGACCAGGTCCGTACCCGCTTCAGCGTCTCGTGTGTGGCGGTCGGCGACACCGGCATGCAGACGGGCTATGAGTCCAGTGCCTTTACCGTCGGCTTCGAGCTCTTCGACACCGTCGATGTCCGAGAGGTGGCCGCCGCAGCGGCCCGGCGGGCGCTCGTCAAGTTGACGGCGCGGCCGGCGCCGAGCGGGGAGGTGCCGCTGATCTTGGAATCGGGGAGCGGTGGCATCTTGTTCCATGAGGCCTGTGGTCACGGTCTCGAGGCCGACCACATCGCCAAGGACGCCTCGGTCTATGTGGGCCAGATGGGCGAGCAGGTGGCGAGCCCTCTGGTCACCCTCGTCGACGACGGCACCATCGGGCCGGAGTGGGGGAGCTTCGCCGTCGACGACGAAGGGAATTCTGCGCAGCGCAATGTGCTGATCGAAAAGGGTGTCCTTACCGACTACATGTGGGACTACCTCCGTGGTCGTAAGGACAATCGGGGATCCTCGGGCAACGGGCGGCGTCAGAACTACCGCCACCTGCCCATGGTCCGGATGACGAACACCTTTCTCCTCAACGGGGACGCCGAGCCCGAGGAGATCCTCGCCCAGACCCCGACCGGCGTGTACGTGGCCAAGTTGGGCGGCGGCCAGGTGAACACCACGACCGGTGACTTCGTGTTCGGGACGGTCGAGGCGTATCTGATCGAAGACGGACACATCACCGAGCCGCTGCGCGACGCCAATCTCATCGGCAACGGGCCCGAGGTCCTGCGTCGCATCGACGCCGTCGCCAACGACTTCGCCATGGGCCCGGGCACATGTGGCAAAGACGGCCAGAGTGTCCCCGTGGGGTGCGGACAGCCGACCTTGCGGATCACTGGCGTGACGATCGGAGGGACCGCCGGTGACTGACACGGTGAGCCAAGAAGTGTCCCCTTCGCCGGCCGAGGGTGAGTTGCTCGAGTTGGCCCTGCGCATCGCGGGGGCGGCCAAGAGCGGTGAGCAGCTCGAGGTCTACGTGTCTCGTGGGGTGGAGACCGACGTCAGGGCCTACGAAGGCGAGGTGGAATCGCTGTCCTCGGCGGCTTCGGCCGGTGTGGGAATCCGGGTCGTGGTCGGTGGACGCCAGGGTTTTGCCTACGCCGGGACTCTCGAGGAGTCGGTGATCAAGCAGACCCTGGCCGATGCCCGTGACAACGCCACCTTCGCCACGGCCGATGAGCATGTCGGCCTGGCCGGGCCCGACGGTGTGGCTCCCACGTCGCTCGATCTGTGGGACGACGCGGTGCTGCGCACCCCGAGCGCGGCCAAAGTCGAGATGGCGTTGGAGCTCGAGCGCCGCGCCCGCAACGCAGACGCCCGTGTCCGTCAGGTCGCGTTTGCCGACTACGGCGACATGGCCGCCGAGGCTGCCGTCGCCAGCTCGACGGGTATCACGGCGACGGCCCGGCGCACGGTGTCGAGTGTGGCGGTCGAGACCATCGCCGGCGCCGATGCCGACAGCCAGACCGGCGTGGGGTTCTGTGCGGCACGTGGCCCGGGGGATCTCGACCTCGACAAGGCAGTCGCAGACGCGGTGCAACGGTCCACCCGGATGCTCGGTGCCACCAAGGCCCGCTCGGGCAAATGCGCGGTGGTGCTCGATCCCCGCGTGACCTCGACCTTGCTGGCGGTGGTGTCCTCAGCCTTGTCGGGCGAGGCCGTCACCAAGGGTCGCTCGTTCTTTGCCGACCGGGTCGGCGAAGAGGTGGCGGTACCGACCCTGATCCTCGTCGACGACCCGACCGACGCCCGATCCTTCGGCGCCTCGACACACGATGCCGAGGGCCTCGCCTGCCGACGCAACGTCCTCATCGAGAACGGGGTCCTACGTGGATTTGTCTTCGACACGACATCGGCCCGACGTGCCGGCCTGGCGTCCACCGCTTCGGCCGTCCGAGGGGGATATGCCACCACCCCGGTGGCGGGGTGCCGGGCGCTGTTGTTGTCGCCGGGCACCCTCGAGGCCGCCGACATCTTGTCCCGGGTCGGAGAGGCCCTGTTCGTGCAGTCGATCACCGGCGTGCACTCGGGGGTCAACCCCGTGAGTGGCGACTTCTCCGTCGGGGCGGAGGGCCTGATGGTGCGTGACGGCCAGCTGGCGGAACCCGTGCGCGAAGTCACGATCGCGTCCACCCTTCAGCGGATGTTGCAGTCGGTGCTCCACATCGGCGCCGATGTCGAGTGGCTCCCCGGTGTCGCCGCCGGCCAGACGGTTGCCATCGACGGGATGGCGCTGAGCGGCTCGTAGGTCGACGGCGAACGTCGCCGCCATCGGCTGGGCTCAGGCCCCCCGAGTCACGAAGCGGCGGCGGCAGATCCCGTGGTGGTCGACGCTCCGGGCTTTGGCGACGAGCCGGAGTCCGAGGACTTCGACCCCGACGAGTCCGACGAGCCCTTGTCCGACGAGCCCTTGTCCGACGAGCCCTTGTCCGACGAGCCCTTGTCCGACGAGCCCTTGTCCGATGAGCTCGGGGCCTTCGTATCGGACTTCTCGGCCTTGTCCGACCTCTCGGATTTCTTGGA
>Ga0307372_10001541_pt1 | contig 40154 bp, 32 predicted proteins | sample OX1MG_FD_202533 | JGI IMG/M metagenome (GOLD analysis project Ga0307372, IMG submission 202533) | Soil microbial communities from Risofladan, Vaasa, Finland - OX-1 | ecosystem: Environmental > Terrestrial > Soil > Coastal area > Acid sulfate soil | place: Finland: Risofladan, Vaasa | collected...
ACACCATCGACCCGCTCCCTTCACGGGGAGCCCTCTCGGTGGCCTGCTCGTCGTGTGGGTCGGTGAGCCGGGTCGGCGTGTTCGACTTCCTCTTGTTGCAGATCCCGATCGCATTCTGGCTCCCGAGGGGCACGTTCGACCGGTGGATGACCTGCCCGGCCTGTCGCCGCAGGGCCTGGACCAGCGTGTCGCTGGCCCGGTGAGCCTGGATGGGTGGTGGCCGGTCCGACCTGAGGCCCAGGACCGAGTGTTGAGTCCCAGGTGACGGCGTCGGTGCTATGGCACCTCGCGGGTCACCCGGTGATGCTGGCCGCGGCTTCGGGCACCGCCTCGAAACCCGGCGGCGTCTCCGGTTGGCTCCTCCACTTCCGCGGCCCACCCGCCTATGCACTGGTCGGGTTCCTGGCGTTCGCCGAGGCCGCCTTGATGGTCGGGTTCTTCATCCCCGGCGAGACCGCGGTGGTGATCGGTGGGGTGCTGGCCGGATTGCATCAGGTCAACCTCGGGGTGATGATCACCGTGGTGGTCCTGTGCGCCATCGTCGGTGACTCGGTCGGCTTCGAGGTCGGCAGGCACGCGGGGCCCTGGCTCCTCGAGCGGCGCCCGCTCAGGGGCAACGTCGCGGTCGGGCGGACGATGGACATGCTGGAGCGCTACGGGGGCCCTGCCGTCTTCCTGGGCCGATTCGTGGCCTTCGCCAGGGCGATCATCCCCGCCCTGGCCGGAATGAGCGGCCTCCGCTACCGGGTCTTCCTCCTCTACAACGCCATGGGCGGTCTGGTCTGGGGGGTGGGCTACACCCTGCTCGGATTCGTGGTCGGACTGTCCTTCCAGCGGATCCTCAGCCGGGTGGGCCTGTGGTCGGTGGCGGTGGTGGGCGCCCTGGTGGTGGCGGCGATCGCGGTGCGACTGGTCCAGAAGCGGCGGGAGCGACGTCGGCCGGTCCCCGAGCGGGACGATCCGGGCGACCCGGCCGCGCCCGCTCCGGAGCCGAAACCGTAGGGCCGGCCTCCTCAGCCGGTCTGGGGATGGGTCGGTGTGATGCCGTCGGCCAGCAGGAGGTCGAAGCCGTCCGGTATGGACAGCGAGCCCGGGCTGGTGCCGGAGACATCGGTGAGGCCGTACTGCCAGACGATCGAGTAGGTGGCCGGGTCGATCACCACCACCCGGTTCCGGTAGTCGTCGTTGACCATGATCAGGCCGTTGGGGAGCCGCTCGGCCAGGGACGGCTTCTTCAGCATTGCGTCCCCCGACTGGGCGTCATAGAGCCAGCTGACCTGGCCCTGGCGGGTGAACTCGAGGATGCGGCCCTCGGCCGGCGGATCGTAGTCGGTCATCAGGAACAGGTTCGAGCCCAGCTGCTGGGGATCGGAGGGATAGTTGACCGTGGGCATGTGCACGGACCACACCACCTTGCCCGCCGGGGTGAACTCGTCCACCCACGACCCGTTGATCTCGGAGACCAGGACGTCCCCGTTCGCAAGGGGGGTGTCGCCGTTCGGGTAGGCGATCGAGGTGGGGGGGTTGTGGGCGTCCGCCCCGTTGCCGATCTGGCCCGTCACCTGGCCCTGGGGGGAGAGGAACAGGATGCGGTTGTTCGATGCGTCGGCCACCGTGACGATGCCCGATTTGAGCAGATAGGCGTCGTCGGGTTGATTGAGGTATCCGGCGGATGCCCCCGGTTGGCCGGGGTGTCCGTACTGCCAGAGGAGCCGCCCCGACGGATAGCCGATCTCCACGATGGTGTGGTTGTCCTCCTGATTGGAGATGATCCCGGTGCCGCCCTTGATGAAGAAGGCGTCGTCGGGGAAGTAGAAGCCTCCCGGCGGCGCCGGCATGGTGGCCGAGGGGTACTGCCAGGTGATGTTGCGGGCCGGGTCCAGGCTGATCAGGCGGTCGTTGCCCCGGTCGGCGATCAGCAGGGTCCCCGCATAGGGCGCTCCCGCCCCCGGGCCGCCGGCCGCCCCCCCGTAGCGGCTCGGGCGCAAGGAGATGACCGTGTGCAGGGTGCCCGAGGCGATGCCGGCCTGATCGGTACCGGCCTGGGACGCCACCTCGCCTCCGACCAGGTAGCCGATGGCCCCCCGTCCGGAACCCACGGTGGCGGAGCCGGCGAAGGCCACGGCCTGGGGCAGGAGGCCCGCCTGCAGAACCTTGCCGCTGGCGGGCACGAAAGCGATGATCTGGGTGAGGGTGATCCCACCGGGGGCCTGGCCGCCGGCAATGTAGACGGCGCCGTCGATGACGTAGGCGGCGGCGCCGTACAGCGCCTGGGGCAGGTGCCCGATGACCGCGGCCCTCCCGGTCGTCGGATCGATCTTCTGGATGTCACTGGTGGCGGCGGCCTGGGCCCCGGGCGAGGCGGTCTGGCCACCGAAGGCGTAGATCGCCCCGCCGTCGGCCACGACCGCCGGGTACCGGACGGGGACAGGGAGGCGGGCCACCGTCGTGAAGTGGGTCCCGTCGCTGGTGGCCAGCACCGCGGGGAGGTAGCTGGTGCCGTCGTATCCCCCGACGAGATAGGCAGTGGTCGGTGCGTGTCCGTCGCCCGGGATGGTGGCCACCGCCAGGTCCGAGCGGGGCTGCGGCAGGTGCCCGACGACCGCCCCGGCCCCTCCCGGAGACGGGGGGATCGACGGAGCCATCACCGATTGGACGGTGGCCACGGTGTCGGGCGAGCCACCGCCGAAGACGTAGGTGTTCCGGCCCAACGTCGCCGCGCCGGCATCGTGGACCGGGTCGGCCAGGGTGCCCGCCGGCGCAATGGCGCCGCCGCTCGGCGCGATGGTCGAAACCGTGGACAGCGACGCGCCCGACGGAATGACGCCGCCGATGACGGTCATGCCGGTGGCATTGGCCACCACTGACTGGCGCGACTGGGCGGAGCTGAGCTCCCACGGCTCGATTCCGGCCTCGATCGATGGCGTCCCGCTCGCCGCATGCTTCACATCACCGGCCGTGCGGACCCCGGACGGCGATGAGGAGGGCGGACCGCCCGTGCACGTGGCGAACACGATGCCGGCGATGAGGAGGACCACCAGTGCGGCGACGGTCCCCGCTCGCTGGCGTTGCACGCGGATGCGCCGCGCTCGCTGGGCTCTGCTCTCCACGGTCCTTTGTCCTTCGAAGTTGTCAGTGGTCGGTTAGGAAGAATCGAGCCGGCTCGCTTCCCTGGCGTCGGACGCGGTCATTGAGCTCGAGCAGCACGCAGTGGGCAAGGGTCTCGCCGTTGGCCGAGCGTTGCATGAAGGGCTGGATCTCGTCCCACGGACGAGACCACTGTAATTTGAGGGTGATGTCCCAGGCAGTCGCCCCCGGTTTGTCGGCTATGACCTGCTCGATCTCCTCCAGCCGGTCGGCATGGTGGGCGATGATCTCCTCGATCCGGCTCTGGAGGTCGGAGAACCGGTACTCATGGGCCGGCAGGACCTCCTCAGTGCCCAGGTTCTGCAGCTTCAGCAGGGATTCGAGATAGTCACCCAGGGGATTGGAAGGCTGCTGGGTGTGCACCGAGATGTTGGGGGTGATCCGTGGAAGGACGTGATCTCCCGAGATGAGCAGTTTGCGCTCCTCGCTGTAGAAGCACACGTGTCCCGGCGAGTGGCCGGGGGTCCAGATGGTCCGCAGCGGCCAACCGGGCAGGTCGATGTCCTTACCGTCCTCGAAGAACACATCGGGCACAGCCATCGTCACCATCGCCTTCAGGACCATCGAGGCGAGGGCCAGGTCGGGCAGCTTCTCCTCCGGCACGCCCGAGTCCGCCAGCAGGCGGAACATGGACGCGATGAGCTGGTCGGTGTCGCCGTAGCGGGACTCGAGCATCACCGCATCAGCCGGGTGCAGGCCGATCCACCCTCCCGATGCCTCCCGGACCCTGCCGGCCAGCCCGTAGTGATCGGGATGGATGTGGGTGACCATGACGGCGTGGACGTCGGTGATGCTCCCTCCGGCCGCCGCCAGTCCGTCATTCAGAGCGGTCCAGGCCTCGTCGGTGTTCCAGCCGGCGTCGACCAGGGCTACGCCGCCACCCCGGAGCTCGAGCGCGTACACGAGGACATAGCGGAGCGGGTTGTCTGGGATCGGCACGGGAATCGACCAGAGGCCCGGTCGGACCTCCTCGACCGGGGGAACGACCTTGCGGTCCCACGCCGCCTTCTGCAACGTGCCGGTGATGACGACCACGGACGGCACGGTACACGGCATCGAGGATGGCGCCGGGGGATGGAGCGCGGGCAGCGCCACTGGTCCGGGGGAGGTCGTCTCGCAAATCCTTGAACTGGGACAGGGGAGTGCCTACGCTGCCCTCAGCGACAGGACCTGGGAGTTTGGGCCGTGTGTCACGTAGTCCGGGTTGAAAAGGGGGGCCATGGTCGACCATCTCGTCCGGTGGCATCGCGGAGATCCGCATCCGGGGCCCACGTGATCCGGTCGGCCGTGTCAGGACCGCAACGGAGGCACGATGGTTGTTGAGCGAATGGCAAGGGTCCCGCTGATCGAGCTCTCGCAATGGCGCGATCGATGGATGCGGCTGGTCTCGCTCTCCCCGGATGCCTTCCTCGAGGTGGACAGTTCCGGGGCGGTCGCCGAATGGAACCCGCGTGCCGAAGAGCTCTTCGGCTGGGGGCGGGACGAGGTGATCGGGCGCCCTCTGACCGAGACCCTCATGCCACCCGGGCTCGGCCTCTCGCCTTTCTCGCCGGCGCCTGTCCCCGACGAACTCGTGGCTGTCGGTCGGGAGTCACCGGAGGAGGGCGGCCGCCGGCCGATCGAGCTGGTGCACCGTCGAGGTCATACGGTACGTGCCGAAGCAGTGCTGTTCGCCACCGGCTTCGGCGCGAGCCGGTGCATCGGAGGATTCATCTACGACTGCAACGGTGGCGACGGCACGGAAGAGGTGCCCGACCGGGCGGACCACGACCCGTTGACCGGACTGGCCAGCCGGTCCCGGTTCGGCTGCCAGCTGGAGGATGCCCTGGCCGCGACGAGTGGGGCACCGGGGTCGGTGGCGGTGGTGCTGCTCGACCTGGACCGCTTCAAGGCGATCAACAACACCATGGGCCACGACGCCGGCGACCTGGTCCTGGCCGCCGTCGCCGAGCGGTTGATGCTGGTGGCGGGGAGCGCCGTGGTCATCGCCCGGTTCGGGGGTGACGAGTTCCTGGCCCTCTTCCGTGGGGCCGATGGTGACGCCGAGGCCGAGGCGTCTGCGTTCATCGAGCGCGTCAGAGGGTCGCTGACGGAGCCCATCGAGGTGGCCGGGGCGGCCGTCTACCTCGATGAGTCCTTCGGCATCGCCCTCAACACCTTCGGGGTGGCCGATGCTGCGGAGCTCCTGTCCAACGCCGAAGCGGCCATGTACCGGGCCAAGTACCGGGGAGGGTCGGGTATCGAGACATTCGGCGAGTCGATGCGTCTCGAGGTCCTCGACCGGATGGCGACCGAACAGTCGCTGCACCGGGCCCTCGACCGGAGCGAGCTCATGCTCCACTATCAACCGGTCGTGGAGATCGACGGGTCCACCACGGTCGGCGTCGAGGCCCTCATCCGATGGCAGCATCCCGAACAGGGTCTCGTCTCCCCCCATCGGTTCATTGCGGTGGCCGAGGAGAGTGGGCTGATCATCCCCATCGGGGCCTGGGTGCTCGAGCAGGCGTGTCATCAGCTCCGTGACTGGCAATTCCGGGGCGAGGCCGGCCGGAGCGGCTCGATCGAGGTCAATCTCTCGGCCCGGCAGATCGACGACCCCTTCATCGTCAGCACGGTCGAGGCGATCCTCTCCCGCACCGGGTTGCCGGCGGAGCTTCTGACGCTCGAGATCACCGAGAGCGCCCTGATGAGGGACGCCTCGTCGGCCATGGGGGTCCTCCGAGCCCTCAAGGATCTGGGGGTGATGCTGGCCATCGACGACTTCGGCACCGGCTATTCGTCTCTCAGCTACCTCCGACGCTTCCCGTTGGACATCTTGAAGGTGGACAGGTCATTCGTCGAGGAGCTGGGCGTCAGTGCCGAGAGCGAGCAGATCGTGCTCGCGGTGATCAATCTGGCCCACGCCCTCGGTCTGAGTGTGGTTGCCGAGGGGGTGGAGACCCCCGAGCAGTTGGAGGTCCTCGCGTCCTTCGACTGCGACCTGGCCCAGGGCTATCTCTTCTCGAAGCCCCTGCCGGCGGCGGAGATCGCCGCATCCTTCGGCCTTCCGATCAGCGCCTGATCACCGTCTCCACCGGTCGCCGATGACGGCCAGGGTCCTTCGCCTCGAGGCGAACGGCCAGCTGGCGTCGAGATCGTCTGGGCGTAGGAGGAGAGTCGTACCCCGGCGCCGGCCCCATCGTGCTGGTCCACCGAATGGGTCAAGCCCTCGTGGTCGGGACGGCGGGATTTGAACCCGCGACCTCCTGCTCCCAAAGCAGGCGCGCTGCCAAGCTGCGCTACGTCCCGTCAAAAGACGTCGTATCTCTGCCTAGCCCAAGACCGCCGCCACCCTACTCGGAACCGACGAATCAGCATCTTGCCTTCCTCCAGGGGTCAGGAATACCAAGAGTGGATTCAGCTCACGGGGACCTGGTCAGCCGCAACGGCGCACATGGAACGTCGGCGGCGCCGTCACACCGACAAGGTCGAGGACAACGGGAACGGAGACTGTCCTCACGGCCGGGTCGGGTCAGCCGAGGTTCCGGCAGATCGACCCCCGCGGGAGAGGACCGCCACCACCGATCACCGAGACGGTGAACGGTGTTGCTCCGGCCCCGGCGGGCTGCTGGTGCATCACGGCTGGTCCTCCGCTCGGCAGGGGTCCCTCGAACTCCCCGCTCCGCCCCCACGCGACCGAGAACGAGTGACGGTAGGTGTCCAAGACCACCGTGACCGGGTAGGTCCTGCCTTCGTTCGCTCGCATCGGATTGCTCACCGTCGTTCCGAGCGCTCCGCTCATGGTGAATCGGATCGCGGCGGGACCGATCGGTACGACCGAGATGGTGCTGACCTGGTCACTGCCGACGGTGGCCAAGCGGATGGGCGGGCCTTGTGCCGTGAGCGGCGCGCGAACATGGATCACCACGGTGCGGCTGATCGACGGACCGAGCTCGACAGGAACCCAGCCAAGGCCCACATTCGCCTCATCGAGCGCCGAGTGCTTTCCGCTCGCCATTGCTCCGTCCAACAGACCGGTGGCCATATACAGGCCATCGCAGTCACCGGCGACGAACAGTTGACCAGCCGGTGCATGGGAGACCGCAGTCGGAGCACAGCAACCCGCACCTCCCGTTTTACCCTCCCCCGGCGGCAGCCGTATAGCGTCACGCCATGCCGTCCGTCCGCGTTGCCGTCTTCGACCTGGGCAGCAGCTCATTCCACCTGATGGTCGTGGACGCGACCCGCGAGGGAATGCTCATCCCGGTGCTGCGTCGGCGGTCCTTCCTCCACCTCGGCACCGAGGTGGCCCGCACAGGTGGCGTGCCCGCCGACCGGGCGGCATCGGCGGTCCGGACCGTCCGCCGGCTCCACACGGCCGCCACCGATGCCGGCGTCGACGTGGTGGTGGCTCTGGCAACCGCCGCCCTCCGCGAGGCGGCGAACGGCATTCGGCTGGTCAGTCGGCTCGAACGGGTGCTGGGCAGCCCCATCACGCTGTTGAGCGGCGAGGAGGAGGCGCGACTGTGCTTCCTCGGCCAGCGCGCCGGCGTCTGGGTGGGACGGGATCAGGTGCTCGGTCTCGACCTCGGAGGGGGCAGTCTCGAATCCGGCATCGGAACCGCCGACGAGGTGACCGAAGTGGCCAGTGTCGCCCTCGGCACGGCCCGGCTCCGCGGCGAGCTGGGGACCGGCGAGTTGCTGAGCCGGGCGGACCGCACCGCGGTCACCGAGGTGGCACTGGCCCGGGTGGAGCCGATCCGGGCCATGCTGGAACGGAGCCCTCGGGCCGCCAGCAGGGTGATCGCCAGCGGCGGAACGGTCCGGGCCCTGGCCCGGCTGGCCATGGGACTGCACCGTCCATTGAGCAGATCGGGCCCGGTGGCCTCGCTGCCGGTCAACCAGGTGGAGTTGCCTGCCGGCCAGCTCCACGAACTGGCCGACCACCTGGCCACGCTCGACCTGGACGCCCGGCTGGCTCTACCCGGCGTCCAGGCGAGAAGGGCGCCGCTTCTGCCCATCGGGGCGGTGGTGTTGTCCACCCTGGTCGAGACCCTGGAGCTGCAGCGCCTGGTGGTCAGCGAGTGGGGACTGCGAGAGGGCGCCGTAATCGGCGCCCTCTCGCTGCCGGCGGACCGGCGTCCCGTGCCTGCCTAGCCGCCCCGACCGGAGCCATGCGGTCCGGCGGTGACGCTCAGGCCTTCTTGCCGAGGATCCTGTTCATGCCGGTCCCGCAGGTCGGGCACTTTCCCTTGGCGGATCGACGGCCGTTGGCCATCTCGACCTCTTCCCCTTCGAACTGCCGCTTCTCACGGCACTTCACGCAATATCCCTCATACGACGCCATGGTTCCTCCTCATGATTCGGACGGCCAGCATCCGGCGGTCGGGCGAGCATCCGGTGATCGGATGGACCGAACGTACCGGTCCAGGCTCCCGCAAGGGGGGATAGCCCGGCCCATGGCTAGCAATCGCTTGCAATAGTAAGCACCTCGTGATGGGCGTCGGCCCCGCAGGCCCACGCTCAGTCGTCCCCCGGGACCACCGCCTCACCGGCCACCGAGATGCTCGCCATCATCCTCTCGATGTCATCCGCCGGCAGCGGCGGACTGAAGAAGTAGCCCTGGGCAGTGGTGCAGCCGCGCTGGAGCAGCACCCGGCTCTGCAGCGAGGTCTCGACCCCCTCGGCCACGCACTCCAGCCCGAGCCGGTCGGCCATGGAGATGATGGCGGCGACCAGCGAGTCGCTGTCACCGTCGGGGCCGAGCACCTGCACAAACGACTCGTCGATCTTGAGGGTGCTGACCGGGAAGGACCCGATACGGCTCAGCGAGGAATTGCCGGTGCCGAAATCGTCGATGGTGAATCGCACGCCGAGCCTCCTCAGCCGCTCGATGTTGGCTTTGGCCGGCCCGGTCTCGTCCAGCACCACCCGCTCGGTGATCTCGAGTTCGAGCAGGGAGGGGTCGACGCCGGTCTCGTCGAGGACCCGGTCGATGTGGGCGAACAGATCGGGGTTCGAGAGGTCTCTCGATGCCAGGTTCACCGAGAGCCGTAGGCGGGGCAGTCCCCGGTCGAGCCAGATCCGCGCCTGCCGGCAGGTCTCCTCGAGCACCCAGGTGTCGAGGGCGACGATGATGTCGCTCCGTTCGGCCATCGAGATGAACGAGCCGGGCTCGAGTATCCCGAGCGTGGGGTGCCGCCAGCGGACCAGCGCCTCGACTCCCACCACCTGACCGGTCCGGAGGTCGATGTAGGGCTGGTACAGGATGAAGAACTCGCCGTGCCTGAGGGCGTGGATCAGATCGGCGTACAGGGAGCGCTCGTCGATGGCCTGTCGGCCCTGGCCGGAGGAGTCCGGGGCGTCCGAGTACATCTGGAAGGCGTTGCGGCCCCGGGCCTTGGCCCGGTACATCGCCTCGTCCGCCCGACTCAGCAGCTCGTCGTAGGAGTCACCGTGCTCAGGGGCCATGGCGATGCCGATCGAGGCCGAGGCCCAGATCTCCTCGCCGGAGACCAGGAAGGGGGCGCTCACGGCTTCGAGCGACCGCTGCGCCAGCTGGTCGATGGCCAGCTGGTCGGAGAGCCCGGGCAGCAGAATGGCGAACTCGTCGCCGCCCACCCGGGCCACGGTGTCCTGGCGCCGGACGGTGTCCACCAGTCGTTCGGCGACCTGTCGGATGAGGTCGTCCCCGGCACCGTGCCCGTAGGTGTCGTTCACGATCTTGAAATGGTCGAGATCGACGAAGAACATGCAGACCGGCTCACCGACCCGGCGGGATCTGACCAGTTCCTGCTCGACCCGGTCCTCGAACAGACGGCGGTTGGGGAGCCCGGTCAGCGCGTCGTGCCACGCCATGTGGGAGACCTTTTCGAGGAGTGCGAGGTTCTGCAGCGCGGTGGCCGATTGATCGGCGAGACCGGCGAGGCGCTCGTGGAGGTCGGCATCCCGAATCGAGGCCAGTGGCGTATCGGGCCCGAAATTGGCCGAGATCACCCCGAGGAATTCGCCCGCGGCGAACAGCGGGGCCACGACCGACGCCGCTGTCTCGGACCGATCCATGAGCCGGCGCACAGAGGGATCGTCGGTCGTCCGGTCGATGACGACGACCTCCCGGTGCCTGATCAAGCGGTCGATCAACGAGAGGTCGGCGTGGACTACGAGCGGGTCGAGCGACCCGGACGGTGCTGGGTCCCCGGTGCCATCGGCCGGTTCGGTGCCCGCCGATGGGGGGGCGTCGTCGTGGTGCGGCGGACCCGGCCATCGCCGCGGTTGGCCACCTCGGGGCACGGGGACGATCGGCCCGATGAAGGCATCGGGGGGCGACTGTGTGCCCGTCGTCCGGGCCCGGGGCGTCATCTGGCCGAGATCCGCCTCCCACAGGTACACCGTCGACCGGTCGCAGTCGGTGACCTCGGGGACGGTGTCCGCCAGGAGCTGGACGAGGTCGGCCAGGTTGGTCACTCGGGACAGGGCCTCGGAGAAGGAGAGCAGCGCCCGGGCGGTGGCATCGCTGCGCTTGGCCTCGGAGATGACCGCGAAGACGTCGAGCGCAGTGGCGGCGTACTGGGCGAACAGACCCAGCACCCGTGACTCGGAATGCGGATGGACGACCCCCGCCGGGAGGAGCTCGGCGAGCCGTCCGTAGTGGTGCCGCTGCGAGGTGATGTCGACGATCAGGCGTGAACCGCCGTCTCCGGCGGGCTCCCCGCGCCAGAGCTCCGCCGCCAGGACCTGTGCCTCGTCCGGATCGAGCCCCCGGTAATGGAGTTGTATCGGGGTGTCGGTCCGGACCCTGACCATCAGGATGTAGCGGTCGGCACTCACCACCGAGTCCGCCCGGTCCGCGATCTGGGTCAGCAGTGACCCGACGTCGTCGTCCAGGAGCTCGAGCGCGGTTGCCGATGCGCCCTCGACCAAGACCGTCATCTTGTCGAGCTCGGCCCTGAGCTCGGCGACGGACTGGTCCGACCCGCCGTCGGGGACGCTCTCGTCGCAGGCCCCGGCAGTCCAGGCGGCCCCGGCCGAATGGGCGGCCCCGGGAGTCCAGGCGGCCCCGGCCGAACGGGCGCGACCGGCGGGTTCGGGGGGGCCGTTCAGCGTCCCGGTCCGAGGGGGAGGGCGAGGGCTCTCGTCCACCGCCCACCCTGCGCTCGGCTCGGCCGCCGGGTCGGCGTCCCAACTCATGGCGTAGAGGCACCGCCGACCACCCCGGGCGCTGCACTCCGCCTCGGTGACGAGCGCCGGGGCGTGCCCGAAGAGGACGGGGATCCGGGACAGGATCCCACGGGTCATCTCACAGAGGTGGGCGTGTCGCGACGACCTCCGGGGCGTCACACCGACCAGGGCGTGGTCGTCGGCCACCTCGAGCGCCTCTGCCTCCGAGGTGGTCTCGACATGTTCCAGCCATCGAGCCACATCGTCCACCACCTCGCCCGGGGAGCCGAGGCCCCGGAGCCGGTCGGTGAAATTGTCTCCCGGGGAAGGAGCGAGCAGCAGGGTGCCGACATGGAGGGCGACGGCCGCGTCCCCGGTGACGAGGGCGGCCGCATCGCACAGCGCCACCACCTCGTCGAGGGAGCTCCATCCATCCAGGTCCGCCAGCTCGCCGAAGGACCGGCTCTCGCTGGCCAGGGCGAGCATCTGGGCGACCCCGACATCCCCGCAGCGGGCATGCACGAGTCTGACCAGCACGCCGATCACCGCGCCCGAGACGTCGCGGCCTTTCCGGGTCCGGTGGCCCGTTTCCTCAACCTCGACGGTCATCGCTTGCCATTCAACCCCTCGGCACAACGGCAGCCCTTGGACGCTGCGCACGCCTTTGCCGGTATCTTCGACCAAACGACGGGCTTCCTTTACCCGTCCAGGCGTGAGTCTGCCCGGAAAACCAGGGCGGCGGCCGTCGATCCGACCTGCGGCGGGCCGTCGAGCACCGTGCCGCCGGAACCAGCTCGGAAGGGCCGCGGAGCGCCGGGACCACCTACACTGGCCCGATGAGTATCTACGATCCAGACCTCCACTCCCTGACGGGTGATCCGGCCTCGGTCGGCGACTACCGGGGGAAGGCGCTGCTGTTGGTCAACGTGGCCTCCCAATGCGGCCTCACCCCCCAGTACGAGGGGTTGGAGCGCCTGCAGAAGACCTACGGGGACAAGGGGTTCACGGTGCTCGGGTTCCCGTGCAACCAATTCGGCGCCCAGGAGCCGGGCACGGCCGAGGAGATCGCCACCTTCTGCTCGACCACCTACGGGGTCAGCTTCCCGATGTTCGAAAAGGTCGAGGTGAACGGCGACGACCGGCATCCGGTCTACGCGGAACTGGTCACCTTTCCCGACGCGGACGGCGAAGCCGGGGACATCCAGTGGAATTTCGAGAAGTTCCTGGTGTCGCCCACCGGTGAGACGGTGCGGCGGTTTCGGCCGATGGTCGACCCCGAGGCCCCCGAGGTCATCGACGCCATCGAGGCCAATCTCCCGGGTTGACCGACGGCCCACCGGGAGAGCCGAATCGATGCGGGCGCGGACGGACGACGGGGGGACCCGGTGACAGCACCCGCCGCGCCCGGTGAGCCGGTCGTCGACCAGCTGGCAGAGGTATGGGCCTCCCTGATCGACGTCTGCGAGCAGTTCGAGGGCGGCGAGTGGGACCTCCCGACGGATTGCCCGGGCTGGAGTGTCAAGGACAACCTGTCGCATCTCCTCGGGATCGAGCGGATGCTGCTTGGCGACCCGGCACCCCCCCGGCCGGCCGAGGTCCCGGCCCATGTGGCCAACGAATTCGGGGAGATGAACGAGGCCTGGGTCGACTCCCGACGTCTGGTGCCCGGGCCCGGGGTCCTGGCCGAGTTCGCAGAGACCACCGGGTGCCGGATCGAGGCGCTGTCGGTCATGTCGGCTGACGACTGGGACGCGGTGGGGTGGAGCCCGGTGGGCGAGGTGGCGTACCGACAGTTCATGGAGACCCGCGTCCTCGACACCTGGGCACACGAGCAGGACATCCGCCGGGCCGTCGGCCGGCCGGGCGGTCGCGACGGGCCGGGCGAGGCGACAGCGCTCGACCGGTGCGAGCGGACCATGCCCTATGTGGTCGGCAAGCGGGTCGCACCTCCCGACGGCTCCTCGGTGCTGTTCAGCGTGACCGGGGCCCTGGGTCGCCAGATCGTGGTGACGATGGAGGAGGGTCGCGCCCGACTCGCTCCCGCGCCGCCTCCCGACCCCCCGATCGTGGAGCTGGGCATGGACCAGGAGACATTCTGGAGACTGGGATTCGGCCGGGTGGCGGCGGCAGAGGTGCTGGCCTCGGGCCGGGTGTCGGTCAGGGGCGACGCCGGGATCGGCCGCCGGGTGGTCGAGTCGATGTCCTTCATGATCTGAGGGCCATCCGGTCACCGGCCTCCGATGACCAGGTTCCCGACCCGGAACACCGGGCCGCCGGGGGTCCGGGGGAGGGTCGGTCATCCCGGCGGCCAGTACACTCACCAATTCGTATGCGAGCCACCGCCGCGCCCGAGGAGGGCAACAGGGTCCGACTGTCCGTCGAGATCGACGAGACGGAGATGAGCGAGGCCCTCGACTCGGTCATCAACCGGCTGGCCCGGGAGGTCCGGGTGCCGGGATTCCGTCCCGGGAAGGCTCCCCGGCGGGTCATCGAGGCGCGCATGGGTGGGGCGGCGGCGATGCGGGGCGAGGCGCTCCGCGAGGCGCTTCCCGACTTCTACGCCCGCGCCGTCACCGACACCGAGGTCGACCCCATCGACCAGCCTGAGATCGACATCACCTCGGGCGAGGAGTCCGGAGCTGTGTCCTTCGACGCGGTGGTCCTGGTCCGGCCCACCGTGGCCATTCCCGGCTACCGGGGCCTGGTCGTAACCCTGCCGAGCCTCGAGGTCACCGACGACGAGATCGACACGCAGATCGACCGCCTCCGGGCCACCTCCGGCGAGCTGGTGGAGGTGTCGCGTCCTGCACAGGATGGAGACCAGGTCACCATCGACCTCCACGGCAAGCGTGGCGGCCGTGTGGGCGACGACGACGAGGGCGAAGGCGACCTCGATGCCGAAGACTTCCTCTACGAGGTCGGGAGCGGTCTGGTGACCCCGGAGCTCGACGAGCACCTCCGCGGGGCGAAGAGGGGTGACATCTTCGCCTTCGAGGCCCCCGCAGAGGCGCCGGTCTCGTTCCGGGTGCTGGTGAAGGACGTGAAGCGACTGGTCCTTCCCGAGGTAACCGACGAGTGGGCATCGGAAGCGTCCGAGTTCGACACGGTCGAGGAGCTGACCGCTGACATCTCGGCGGGGTTGCGCCGGCGCCACATCGTCCGGGCACAGATGGCGCTCCAACAGAAGACGGCGGAAGCGCTGGTCGAGCTGGTCACCGAGGAGATCCCCGAGCAGCTGGTGCTCGAGGAGCTGCGCGAGCGGATCCACGACCTGAATCACCGCCTGGACAGCCAGGGGATGAACCTCGGCCAGTTCCTCGGCGCCACCGGCCGCGACGAGCAGGAATTCCTCGACGAGCTCCGGGCCGCTGCGCTGCAGAGCGTGAAGGTCGACCTCGCGCTGCGGGCCCTCGTGGAGGAGGAGGGCGTCGAGGTGACCGACGAGGAGCTCGATGAGGAGCTGGCGGTCATGGGTGACCAGCTGGAAATGGATGTCGACCAGGTTCGCGAGCGATTGGACCGGGCCGGGCGCCTCCCGGCGGTACGCTCGGATCGACGCAAGTCCAAGGCGATGCGTTGGCTGATCGACAACGTCGAGTTGCTGGATGAGGACGGGAACCCCGTGTCACGGGATGACCTGACGGTGAACGAGGCCGAGGAGGATCCGGAGTGAGTGCTATGGAGGGAACCAGGGAGATGGATGCACAGGCCTACAGCGTGCCTTGGGTGGTCGAGTCCACCAGCCGCGGTGAACGCAACTACGACCTGTACTCGCGGCTGCTCCGGGAGCGGATCATCTTCCTCGGCACGCCGATCAACGACACGGTGGCCAACCTGGTCTGCGCCCAGCTGCTCTTCCTCGAATCGGAGGAAGCGGACAAGGACATCCACCTCTACATCAATTCGCCCGGCGGGGACATCACGGCGCTGTTCGCCATCTACGACACCATGAAGTACATCAAACCGGACATGTCCACGTTCTGCTTCGGTCAGGCGGCGTCGGCCGCGGCCGTGCTCCTCGGAGCCGGCACCCGCGGGAAGCGCTTCGCCCTTCCCCATGCACGGATCCTGCTGCATCAGCCGTTCGGCGGCGTCGAGGGTCAGGCCAGCGACATCGAGCTCCAGGCCAGGGAGATCCTCCGGATGCGTGACCTCCTGAACGGGATGTTGGCCGCAGACACTGGGCAGACCATCGAACGGGTGTCGAAGGACACCGATCGTGACTTCATCATGACCGCAGAGGAGGCGGTGACCTACGGACTGATCGACGAGGTCATCACGGCCAGGGACTCGATCGGCATCGAAGCGGTCGGGGCGGCGTAGTCCCATGACGGGTACCGGCCGTGGCCGGGCCAGCAGCTAGAGTTGTGGGGGACATGGCCGAGGTGCGGCCGGGGCAGATCGGGCATGACGCACGGCTGGACGACTGGGATCGCTGACAGAAGGGCAAGGGGAAACCGACGTGGCGAAGTTCGGAGACGGTGGCGATCTGGTCAAGTGCAGTTTCTGCGGGAAGTCGCAGAAACAGGTGAAGAAACTGATCGCCGGGCCCGGTGTCTACATCTGCGACGAGTGCATCGAGCTCTGCAATGACATCATCGCCGAGGAGCTGGCCGACACCACCGAGCTCTCCTTCGAGGAGCTCCCGAAGCCGAAGGAGATCTTCGAGTTCCTGAACGACTATGTGATCGGGCAGGAGTACGCCAAGAAGATCCTGTCGGTGGCCGTCTACAACCACTACAAGCGGGTGCAGGCGGACAGCAACGGGACCCACGACAACGAAGTCGAACTGTCCAAGTCGAACATCTTGTTGCTGGGTCCGACCGGCTGCGGAAAGACCCTCTTGGCCCAGACACTGGCCCGGATGCTCAACGTACCCTTCGCCATTGCCGATGCGACGGCCCTGACGGAGGCCGGCTATGTGGGCGAGGACGTGGAGAACATCCTCCTCAAGCTCATCCAGGCCGCCGACTACGACGTCAAGCGGGCCGAGACGGGGATCATCTACATCGACGAGATCGACAAGATCGCCCGGAAGTCGGAGAACCCGTCGATCACCCGGGACGTGTCCGGTGAGGGCGTCCAGCAGGCGCTCCTGAAGATCCTCGAGGGCACGACCGCCTCCGTCCCGCCCCAGGGCGGCCGCAAGCATCCCCACCAAGAGTTCATCCAGATCGACACCACCAACATCCTGTTCATCTGCGGTGGCGCCTTTGCCGGCATCGACACGATCATCGAGAACCGCATCGGCCGCAAGGGGATGGGGTTCCGGGCCGAGGTGCGCAAGGCGTCCGAGCGGGACGACTCCGAGCTGCTCCGTGACGTGCTCCCCGAAGACCTGATGAAGTTCGGGCTCATACCCGAGTTCATCGGACGCCTCCCGGTGGTGAGCGCGGTGTCCCACCTGTACAAGGACGCCCTCATCCGGATCCTGGTGGAGCCGAAGAACGCCCTCACCCGCCAGTACAAGCGGGTGTTCGAGCTCGATCACGTCGAGCTCGAACTGACCGAGGATGCCCTCGAGGCGGTGGCCGAACAGGCGCTCCTGCGGGGCACCGGCGCCAGGGGCTTGCGGGCCATCCTCGAAGAGGTCCTCCTCGAGGTGATGTACGACCTCCCCGGCCGTACCGACATCTCCAAGTGCGTCGTGGACCGGGCCGTGGTGCTCGACAAGGTCCACCCCACCCTGGTGCCGTTGAGCACGACTCCGGCCAAGGCGACCCGGAGCCGCCGGGCTGCATCGTAAGGACAGGCCCGAGTCCGGCACGACGGCGGTGCCGGACCCGCAGAGGACGGGCCCGGGTCCCCACGTGAGCTTCGACGACCTTCCCGACGCCCTGGTCTGGCTCGACGGGCATATCGACTTCGAGTCGAACATGCCGTCGAAGCGCTCCCTCCCCACCCTGGAGCGCATGCGCGCCCTGGTGGGCCTGCTGGGTGATCCCCAGGAGGCCTATCCCTCGGTCCACATCACCGGGACCAACGGCAAAGGGTCGACGGCGGCGATGGCCACCGCCCTGCTCGGTGCCCGCGGCCTGAGGGTCGGCACGTACACCAGCCCCAACCTGAACCGGGTGAACGAGCGCCTCTGCCGGAACGGCGAGCCCATCGATGACGATGCCTTCGTCGAGGTGCTCGGATCGCTGGCCCGGCTCGAACGGCTGATGGACGATCGCCCGACCCGGTTCGAGCTTCTGACCGCGGCCGCGCTGGCCTGGTTTGCCGACGAGGCGGTGGACGCGGCGGTGGTCGAGGTGGGGTTGGGGGGCCTGTGGGACTGCACCAACGTGGTCGACGGGGACGTGGCCGTGGTCACCAACATCAGCTTCGACCACACCGAGGTGCTCGGGCCGACCCTCGAGGACATCGCCACCGACAAGTCCGGCATCTTCAAGCCGGGAAGCCAGGTGGTCGTCGGGGAGACCGACCCGACGCTGGCGGCGCTGTTCGACCGGGCCGCACACCAAGTCGGTGCCTCCGGGGTGTGGGCACGCGACCGGGACTTCGCCTGCACCGCCAACCGGCTGGCCGTCGGCGGCCGGCTGATCGATGTCCGGACCCCGGGGAGGGCCTACGGCGAGCTGTTGGTCCCGTTGCATGGCGCCCACCAGGGGGACAACGCCTCATGCGCCATGGCTGCGGCCGAGGCGTTCTTCGACACCCCGCTGCCGGAGGACTTGGTCGAACAGGCCCTGTCGGGGGTGCGGGTCCCCGGTCGGCTGGAGGTGATCGGCCGGCGTCCGCTTGTGGTGGTCGACGGCGCCCACAATGTGGCCGGGATGATCGTCCTGGCCCGGTCGATGGTCGAGGAGTTCACGGTGGAGGGCGCGTCGCAGGCGGTGGTGGGCATGCTCACCGGCCGGGATCCCACCGCCATGCTCGAGGCGCTGCTCACCGCCGGCATCCGTTCGGTCGTGGCCTGCTCGCCCCACTCGCCTCGGGCGCTCGATGCCGGGGTGGTGGCGGCGGCCGCCGCCGGCCTCGGTATGGACGCCCTGGTGGCCGATTCGCCTGAGGAGGCGGTGACCCTGGCGGTCGCACGGGCCGGTTCCGACGACCGGGTCGTGGTGTGCGGCTCGCTGTACGTGGTGGCCGATGCCCGACGCCTGTTGGGCCCCGATGCGGTCTGAACGGGCGCCCCGGGGTCGGCTAGCCTGCCTCGCTCGTGGGACGAACTCTTGTCATCTGCAAGCCCGATGCCGTCGAACGCGGCCTGGTGGGCGAGATCATCGGCCGGATGGAGCGCAAGGGTCTGACCCTGGTGGCGGGCGAACTGAGGACGATCACCGCCAAGGTGGCCAGGGCCCATTATGGCGAGCACGAGGGGAAGCCGTTCTTCGAGGACGTGGTGGCGTTCATCACCCGCTCCCCGGCCATGGTGCTGGTGGTGGAGGGGCCGGGTCAGGCCTACAGGGTGGTCCGCTCCCTGATGGGGTCCACCGACCCGGCCGAGGCCGCGCCCGGCACCATCCGGGGCGACCTGGCCACCGAGGTGGCGGAGAACCTGATCCACGGATCTGACTCCGAGGAGGCTGCGACCCGGGAGATCGGGATCTTCTTCCCGGCCCTGGACTGAACGGCCCCGCGGCCGCGGCCCTCCTGACCAGGGGCTCACCTCCCCTGGGGCCGCGAAACCCCTGGAGGCGCCCTTGTGCCCGCCGGGCGATTCCCGTAGCCTGAGGGGCACAAGCCGCTGCGCCGGACACGGGTGCAGCGGAGCCCAGGTGTGGGCGACACGCGCTCGCGCCGTCCCGATCCGATACCCGCAGCCCCGATCCAATATTGACGGAGGAGTGCATCGTTGATGCGCGACAACAGTTTCTCGCTTCTCGGCCGGGATATGGCGGTCGACCTCGGAACCGCCAACACCCTGGTTTACGTGCGCGGCCGGGGCATCGTGCTCAACGAGCCCTCGGTGGTGGCCGTCAACGTGAAGGACGGCCGGCCGCTGGCCGTCGGGGCCGAGGCCAAGCGGATGATCGGCCGGACCCCGAGCCACATCCAGGCCATCCGGCCGTTGAAGGACGGGGTCATCGCCGACTTCGAGATCTGCGAGAAGATGCTGCGCTACTTCATCCACCGGGTGCACCAGCGCCGGTTCGCCAAGCCGCGCATGGTGATCTGCGTGCCGTCGGGGATCACCGGCGTCGAGCAGCGGGCAGTGATGGAAGCAGCGGAGTACGCAGGCGCCCGCAAGGCCTACATCATCGAGGAGCCGATGGCCGCAGCCATCGGGGCGGGGCTGCCGGTCCACGAGCCGACCGGCAACATGGTCGTCGACATCGGCGGGGGCACCACCGAGGTGGCGGTCATCTCGCTCGGCGGCATCGTGACCAGCCAGTCCATCCGGATCGGCGGCGACGAGTTGGACGAGGCGATCGTGTCCTTCGTCAAGAAGGAGTACAGCCTGGCGTTGGGCGAACGAACCGCGGAGGAGATCAAGATCGCTCTCGGCTCGGCCTATGAGCTCGAAGAGGAGCTGCACGCCGAGATCCGCGGCCGCGACCTGGTCACCGGACTGCCCAAGACGGTGGTCATCTCGACCCAGGAGATCCGCAAGGCCATCGACGAGCCGGTGTCGGCCATCGTCGACGCTGTCAAGGTCACCCTCGACCGGACGCCCCCCGAGCTGGCTGCGGACATCATGGAACAGGGCATCGTCCTGACCGGCGGCGGCGCGCTGCTGCACGGGCTCGACAGCCGGCTGACCCAGGAGACGGGCATGCCGATCGTTGTGGCCCGGGACCCGCTGAACTGCGTGGCCATAGGGAGTGGGCAGTGCCTCGAGGAGTTCGAGGCCTTGAAGCAGGTCCTCATCACTTCGTCCGCTCGCTGAACGACCGGAGAGCTCGTCTCCCGTGGCGAAGTCGCGGCGGTCCCGCCGGCCCCGCACCACGCTGCTCCTGTTGGTCCTGGCCTCGGTGACCATCATCACCCTCGACGCGCGGGGCGGGTTCCACCGGGTCATCTCAGGAATGAAGTCGGCGTCGGCCGACGCATTCGCGCCGGTGCGGTCCGCGGTGAACGATGTCACCCAGCCGGTTGGGAGCTTCCTCGCCGGCTCGGTCCACTACGGTGCCGTCCGCCAGCAGAACCAGCGGCTCCAGGCCGAGATCGACCATCTGAAGATGCAGGAGCGATCGGCGGCCGACACCGAGCAGGCCATGAAGCAGCTCAGCGCGCTGCTCAACCTGCCCTTCGTCGGGAACCTGCAGAACGTGCCGGCCGAGGTGACCAACTACGGAACCAGCGACTTCGCCGCCACCATCGACATCGGGGTCGGGCGTGACCAGGGCGTGCAGCTCGACATGCCGGTGGTCGGGGCCGGCGGGCTGGTCGGACAGGTCGTCCAGGCCAACCACGACACGGCCACGGTGCGGCTGGTCACCGACGGCCAGTCGGTGGTCGGTGCCCGCTACGGCCCGCCCCCCGGTTCGCTGGCGGTTCTGAACGGCCAGGGCTCGGGCAAGCCCCTCGACGCCGACCTGGTCCCCACCAACACACCGTTGGCCGTCGGGGAGACCTTTGTCACCAGCGGGCTCCAGGGCGCCCTCTTCCCCGCCGGGATCCCGGTGGCCAAGGTGGTCTCGTCCAAGACCGGCGCCACCGCCTCCCAGGAGTCGGTGGCGCTGCAGCCGGCGGCCGACCTCCCCCATCTCCGCTACGTGTCGGTGCTGTTGTCCTACGGGCCTTCGCCGTGAGACCAGCGTGATGACCCGGTCCGTCCGGTCCGGACCGGTCTGGATGGTGCCCCGATGACGGTGCGGGACGTGGCCCGGATCGGCCTGGTGATGGCCCTCTTCGTCACCGTGCAACAGACCCTGGTCCTCGACCTCCGGGTCGGGGGACTCCACCCGGACATCATGATCCTCCTGCCCATCGTGGCGGGCATCGTCGGTGGACCGAGCCGGGGCGCGTCGATGGGGTTCTGGGCCGGACTGGTGGCCGACCTCTTCCTGCCCACCCCGTTCGGGCTGTCGGCGCTGGTCGGCTGCCTGGTCGGGTTCGCGGTGGGCGCGGCCACCCTGGCTCTGGACCGCACGGCCCTGTGGCTCCCTCCCTTCGCCGCCCTGGCCGGCAGCGCGCTCTACGAATTGATCTATGCGGTGCTGGGGTCGGTCCTGGGCCAGCCCCAGATGCTCCACGCCGGCGTGGCTCAGATCGTGCTGCTCGTGTCGCTGGTCAATGCCGTCCTGGCCCTGCCCGCCCTGCGCTTGGTGGCCTGGGCGCTGCCCGAGGTCTCGACGGAAGGAGTGCCCACCTCGGCCACCGCAACCGGCGTCCTGCGATGAGCTGCAGGCGGACGCGCGTACCCATCCGTCCCCCGGCTTGGGATACTGGACGCCCGTGAGCCGATCCCTGCGACACCCGTTCAACGGCGGCCGGCACTATCTGCGCCCGGAGAAGGACCGCAGCCCCCAGCGGAAGAAACCCCGCCAGCCCAAGCTCCGCCAGAACCGCTTCTCGGTCGGGGCGGTGCTCGACGCCCCGGACACCAGTGCGTCCCGCCCCGGGCTCCGCCTGCGGATCGCCGGGCTCGTCGTCGCCGGGCTCTTCGCCCTGTTGGGACTCCGACTGTGGACGCTGCAGGTGCTGCAGGCACCGGCCGCGGCCCACGCCGTGTCGGCCAACCAGATCCGCGCCGTGGCCGTCGACCCGGCGCGCGGCCTCATCCTCGACCGATACGGGAATCCGCTGGCCAACAATCTGGTCATCCGGCAGATCACCCTGTCACGGGTAGCCGCTCAGCAGCATCCCGAGGTGGTCGGGCGGCTCGCCACCCTGATCGGAGAGACCTCCGCCCAGATCAATGCCTCCATCGCCGACCTCCGCAACAGCATCTACAAGCCGGTGCCGATCCTGTCCGACGCACCGCCCGCCGACATCCTCTACATCAAAGAGCACCAGGACGACTTCCCCGGTGTGTCCTGGGTGGCGACGACCCAGCGGAACTACCCCCAGGTGGAGCTCCCCGGGCCCGCCCAGACCGGCTACCCGGCGGCCCAGACCCTCGGGTATGTCGGGGCCATCAACACCACCGACCTCAAGGCCCATTCGGCCCAGGGATACCAGGCCGGCGACCCGTTCGGCCAGTCGGGCCTCGAGCGGCAGTACGAGTCCGACCTGCGAGGCACCCCGGGCAGCCAGCAGCTGGAGGTCGACCCCAAAGGCCAGGTGGTCGGCACCCTCAGGACCACCCAGGCCACCGCCGGCAACAACGTGGTCACCAACCTGGACACCAACCTCCAGCAGGTGGCCGACAACGCCCTGGCCAGCCAGATCACCAGTCTGCGCCGCACGTTCGATCCCCAGTGCAACACCAATGCCGGATGCTACCCGGGGGCCACCGGCGGGGCGGTGGTGGTGATGAGCCCGCAGACCGGTGCCGTGTACGCCCTCTCCTCGTTCCCCACCTACAACCCCTCGGTCTGGGTGGGAGGGATCTCCAACGCCGCCTACGCGGCGCTCCAGGACCCGAAGGGCAACGACCCCCAGCTCAACCGCACGATCCAGGGGCTCTACACCCCCGGGTCCACCTTCAAGCTCAACACCGCCACCGCCGCCCTCGGGCTCGGCCTGATCACCCCGGGCTACTCCTTCTACGACAGCGGCACCTACAAGATCCCCGGGTGCCAGTACGGCAGCACGACCTGCATCTTCCACAACAGCGAAGGCGACCCGAACGGCACCTTCAACATCTCGAGCGCGATCACCGTGTCCAGTGACGACTTCTTCTACAACCTGGGAGCCATGTTCTACGACAACCGGGCCAACCCGGCCTACGGGCAGACCCCGATCCAGGACCAGGCCCACCAGTACGGGCTCGGCGAGCTGACCGGCATCGACCTGCCCGGCGAGGTCCAGGGCCGGGTGGACAGCCAGGCCGAGCGGCTCAAGCTGCACGCCATGAGCCCGAAGGGCTTCCCCAACACCACCTGGTACGCGGGCGACAACGTCGAGATGGCGTTCGGGCAGGGGACCACCGTCATCACCCCCATCGAGCAGGCAGTGGCCTATGCGACCTTCGCCAACGGCGGCACCCGGTACGCCCCCCAGGTGGCCGCGGCCATCGTCTCCCCGTCCGGGACGGTGTTGAAGAAGTACGCCCCCCAGGTCACCGGCCACGTGAACCTGTCGCCCAGCCTCCACCAGGCCCTGCTCACCGGCTTCGAGGGAGTGGTCAACTCCCCCGGCGGCACCGCCTACGGCGTCTCCGGCGGCCTCAAGACCTTCCCCGGCGGCGTGGCCGGGAAGACCGGCACCGCCGACACCGAGATCGGCAAGGAGCCCACCGCCTGGTTCGTCGGCTGGGGCCCGACGGCCACCGCCCCCCAGTACGTGGTGGTCTGCGTGATCGACCAGGCCGGTTACGGCGCGGCGGCATCGGCCCCGGTGGTGAGCCAGATCTTCGACTACCTGGCCGCCCACCCGGTCACCTCCCCGGCCATTCCCCCCGGCCAGACGGTGATCCAGAACCCGAACCCCGTGGACCTCCCCACCTCCACGGCGCTCCCGGCGGGCTCGACCACGACGACCTCCTCACCGACGGGAGCGAGCTCCGGGTGAGCAGATCGGGTCCGGGTGGGCGGCCCGGGTCCAGGCACCGCTGGGTGGCCCTAGGATGGAGGGGGAGATGGAGAGCCTTTGGCCACGGGTAGAAGCCCTGTTGTCCCAGGTCACGAAGCCGGCCCGCTACATCGGCGGCGAGCTCGGGGCCCAGATGCCCGAGCACGGTCCCGGGTCCGTCGCGTGGCTGCTCGTCTACCCCGACACCTATGAGATCGGCCTCCCCAACCAGGGGCTCCAGATCCTCTACGAGATCCTCAACGAGCGCGACGACGCCGTGGCCGAGCGGGCCTACGCCCCGTGGGTGGACATGGAGGCGGCGATGCGCGCCGCCGGGCTGCCCCTCTTCTCGCTCGAGAGCCACCTGCCGGCCCGTGCTTTCGACGTCCTGGCCTTCAACCTCTCCGCCGAGCTGGTCTACACCAACGTCCTCAACCTGATCGACCTGTCCGAGGTGCCGCTCCACGGCGCCGACCGCACGGCCGACGACCCGATCGTGGTGGCCGGTGGCCACTGCGCCTTCAACCCGGAGCCGCTGGCCGACTTCGTGGACTGCTTCGTGTTGGGGGACGGGGAGGAGGCGATCGGCGAGATCAACGAGGTGCTGGCCGCGTCCAAGGCGGCGCCGGCGGCGGGCCCGGCCGGGGGGACCGACCGGGCCGCGGACATCCGGCAGGCGAGGTTGCGGGCCCTGGCCCGACTGCCCGGGGTCTACGTCCCCGGGTGCTACGCGGCCGACTACGGGCCCGGGCCCGCACCTGCCCGGGCCGCCCCGGGCCGAGCCCAACAGCGCCTGGTCGCCACCACGCCGCGCTACGCCGAGGTCCCGGCGCGGGTGGAGAAGCGGACCATCGCCGACCTCGGCCGCTGGCCCTACCCCAAACAGCAGCTGGTGCCGCTCATCGAGGTGGTCCACGACCGCCTCAACGTCGAGCTGTTCCGGGGGTGTACCCGGGGCTGCCGGTTCTGCCAGGCCGGCATGGTCACCCGGCCGGTCCGGGAGCGGCCGGGTGACCAGGTCCGGACCATGGTCGGCGACGGCCTGGCCCGCACCGGGTACGACGAGGTGGCCCTGACCTCGCTCTCCAGCGCCGACTACTCGGGCATCGAGGAGACGGTCACCTCGATCATCGAGGACCCGTCCTGTTCGGGCCAGGTGTCGGTGAGCCTTCCCAGCCTCCGGGTCGATGCCTTCACCGTGGGCACCGCCGCCCAGATCCAACGGGTGCGGAGGACTGGACTCACGTTCGCCCCCGAGGCGGGCACCTGGCGCATGCGCCAGGTGATCAACAAGCTGATCCGCGAGGAGGACCTCTACGCCGCGGTCGACGCCGCCTTCAGCCAGGGGTGGAAACGGGTCAAGCTCTACTTCCTCATCGGGCTCCCCACCGAGACCGACGAGGACACCCTGGGCATCGTGGAGCTGGCCAAGCAGTGCGTGGCCATCGGCCGCCGGTACCACAAAGGGGTGACCGTGACCGCTTCGGTCGGGGGGTTCGTCCCCAAGGTGCAGACCCCGTTCCAGTGGTTCGGCCAGAACACCATCGAGGAGCTCACCCGCAAGATCCACCTGCTCCGCGACGCCGCCCGACCGGTGCGGGGCCTGACCGTCCGGTGGCACGATCCCAAGGCCACGGCGGCCGAGGGCATCGTCAGCCGCGGCGACCGGCGGATGGGCGGGGTGATCGAGCAGGTGTGGCGGCGCGGGGGCACCTTCCAGGAGTGGACCGAGCATTTCGACCTGCGGCTGTGGACCGAGGCCCTCGCCGACCACGGGATGTCCCTCGAGGACGCCGTCTACCGCCACCGGTCCGAGGACGAGGCGCTGCCCTGGGACCACCTCTCGGCCGGGCTGCACCGGGACTTCCTGTGGCAGGACTGGTTGGACGCCCTGGCCGAGCACGGGCTGGCGGACTGCCGCTGGACGCCCTGCTACGACTGCGGGGCATGCACCGGCTTCGGCATCGAACATGTGGTCGCCTCGGCGGTGCCCCCGGCGGGCGGCAGCCAGGGCACCGGGCAGGATCTCTCATCCGGGGGCCGGGTGCCGGTACGATTCCTCACGACGGCGCCGTCCGGTGCCGTGCCGGCCCACGGGCCGGACCGGCGTGGCGAAGTAGGGGTCGGAGGGGGGAAAGGCTGAGGTGCGAATACGGCTCCGTTTCACCAAGCTCGGTCGGATCCGCTTCACCAGCCAACGCGACGTGGCCCGGATGTGGGAACGGGCGCTGAGGCGTGCCGGACTGCCGCTGGCCTACACCGAGGGGTTCTCCCCCCGGCCCCAGCTCAGCTTCGGGCTGGCCCTCCCGACCGGCTGTGAGTCGCTGGCCGAATACCTCGACGTGGTCCTCGACCGGCATCGCCCCGAGACAGCCGGCATCGAGGTGGAGGCGTTGCCCGGGCGGCTCTCCGACCTCCTGCCTGCCGGCATCGAGGTCGAGGCGGCAGCTCCGATCGAGCGCCGGGCCGGCTCGCTGCAGCAGGAGGTCACCTCCTGCTCGTGGTCCATGGACATCGCCGGGATCTCCAGGGACGAGCTCGAAGCGCAGGTCAGGACCCTCCTCGCCGCGCCGGTGGTGCCCATCGTGAGGGAGCGGAAGGGCAGGGAGGAGCACGACGACCTCCGGCCGTCGGTGCTGGCCCTGGCGGTGGAAGGTCATCGGGTACCGGCCGGGAGGAATACCATGGCCGAGGGCCGGCGGCCGATCGGTGTGGTGGCGGAGCTGGCCACCCGACCCCGGGGGGTCCGGCCGATCGAATTGGTCCGGGGCCTGGTGGCCGCGTCAGGGGGCCCGGCGGGGGACGGGTCGCTGGGAGACGCCCACGGTCGAGGCACGGCCGCAGGAACCCCGGTGCTCGACCGGGCACGCAGAACTCAACAATGGATCGAGCGCGAGGGCATCCGGGAGGAGCCCCTCCGACGGAGGGGTGAACCGACCGGCACCCACCGCGCCGCGCACGCGCTGGAGCGTGCGTCATGAGCAGGACGAGAAGGGAATTCGATGTCAGATGCACCAATCGGGCAGCCGGTGGAGGTCCCTGCGGACCCGCCGGGATCCCCGACGGCAACCGCGGAGACCGATTCGACCAAGGCCGCCCCGGAGGCTGTCGACGCCGCGCCACCGCCGGTGGCGAACGGCGCCGCCGCTGACGGCCCGAGGGACCCGGTTGCCGGCACCGCCGGTGGCCGGGACCAGGGAGGCGGGGACGGCCCGAACCGGAGGCGGCGCGGCTCCCGGGGCGGTCGGGGCAGGGGCCGGACCGGCGATGGAACGGCGCCCGCTCGCTCCGAGGGCCGGACCGATCCCGGGCCCACCGCATCGACGGTGGCTCATCCCGCCCCGGCTGGGGCATCGGCGGAGCCCGGGGCCTCCGGTCCGTCGGCGGTGGTTGCCGGCCCGACCCCGGCCGTAGCTCCGGAGCGCCCCAAGATCGGCGACAGCCGCCCCGCCCGGCCCACCGGCCCCCAGAACGGTGGAGGCAACCGGAACGGCGGAGGCGACGACGGGCGGGGCTCCCCGGTGGCCGGTCGAGGCCCGGGACGATCAACCGGGGGAGGGCGATCTCGGTCGCGTTCGGGCGGCGGAAGCGGGGCCACCCCGGGCGGCGGCGCTCCGGCGGCCGCGACCAAGGGCCCGCCGACGACCGGCTCTGCGCTCCGCGGCGGCCCCGCCGCCCGGACGGAAGGGCGCCGGGGCGGGCGCGAACGCCGAGGCAAGGCGGTGGGACGCTACATGATCTGCGTCCACGTCCGTCCCGAGATGACCCAGATCGCCCTGCTCGAGGGCCGCACCCTGGTCGAGCACTACATCTCCCGGGCGGCCGACGACGCAACCCAGATCGACGGCAACATCTACCGGGGCCGGGTGCAGAACGTCCTGCCGGGCATGGAGGCGGCGTTCGTCGACATCGGAACACCCAAGAACGCGGTGCTCTACCACGGGGATGTCCGCTTCGACACCGAGGACGTGGAATCCGGAGCCTCCCCCGGCCAGCCCCGGATCGAACAGCTGCTCCGTCCGGGCCAGACCATCTTGTGCCAGGTCACGAAGAACCCGATCGGGGCCAAGGGCGCCCGCCTGACCCAGGAGGTCTCGCTCCCCGGCCGGTTCGTGGTGCTGGTCCCCAACAGCACGGCGTACGGCATCTCCAAGCGCCTCGAGGACAGCGAGCGCAAGAGGCTGAGAAGGATCGTCGACGGCGTCCGGCCCGAGGGGCACGGGCTCATCGTGAGGACGGCGGCAGCCGGAGCCAGCGCCGAGGAGCTGGGCAACGACGTCGAGCGCCTGGCGAACCAATGGGAGTCCATCGCCGCCGAGGCCACCCGGGGCCAGGGCCCGGCCCTGTTGTACCGGGAGCCGGCCATCGCGGTCCGGGTCATCCGCGAAGAGCTGAACCGCGAGTACCGGGCCGTGGTCATCGACGACCCGGCCCTCTACGAGCAGGTCCGGGACTACGTGGGCGCGGTCAACCCGGAACTGTCCGACCGGGTGGAGTACTTCGACCCCGAGGTGGAGTCCCTGCCGGTCTTCGAGCGCTACCACGTGCACGAGCAGCTGCACAAGGCCCTCGACCGCAAGGTCTATCTCCCGTCGGGCGGTTCGCTGGTCATCGATCGGACCGAGGCGCTGACGGTGATCGACGTCAACACCGGCAAGAACGTCGGGACCACCAACCTGGAGGAGACCGTCTATCGCAACAACCTGGAGGCGGCCGAGGAGGTCGCCCGCCAGCTCCGTCTCCGGGACATCGGCGGCATCATCGTCATCGACTTCATCGACATGGAGATCCGGGAGAACCGCGACAAGGTGGGCAGTGCCCTGCGTTCGGCCCTGGCCAGGGACAAGACCCGCACCCAGGTCTTCGACATCTCCGAGCTGGGCCTCGTGGAGATGACCCGGAAGCGGGTTTCCGAGGGGCTGATCGAGTCGATGTCCACGACCTGCGAGGTCTGCAACGGGCGGGGAATAGTTTTCGAGGACCCCGAGCGGTAGACTGCTGGCCCTATGTACGCAGTGATCAAAACCGGAGGCAAACAGGAGCGGGTGGCCGAGGGCCAGCAGCTCCGGGTCGAGTTGCTGGGGGAGTCCCCCGGGTCGGAGGTGACCTTCGCGCCGGTGCTGGTGGTGGACGGCGATACCGTGCTGGCCACCCCGGACCAGCTGGCCGGCTCGTCGGTGACCGCCACCGTGGTGGGAGAGGAGCTCGGGCCGAAGATCCGGGGCTTCACCTACAAGAACAAGTCGAACCAGAGCACCCGGTGGGGTCATCGCCAGCGGTACTCGACGATCGCCATCACGTCGATCAGCGCCACCGGCTGAGCTTCGCCGGCCGGGCACCGGCGACGGAGCGGCCGGGCGATTCGGGTCCCGGGTGTCCTCCCGATCGGCGCCGATCGGCGCCGGGCCACCTGGTCCGGGGGCCTGAAGGACGAGCACGAGCACGAGGAAGAACGGAAGGAACACGAAGACATGTCGAAGACCAAAGGTGGCGGTTCGACCCGCAACGGCCGCGATTCGAACGCTCAGCGATTGGGGGTCAAGACGTTCGGCGGCACCTCGGTGCGGGCAGGGGCCATCATTGTGCGCCAGCGGGGCACCAAGTTCCACCCCGGCGTCAATGTGGGCCTGGGCGGCGATGACACCCTGTTCGCGTTGGCCGACGGCACGGTCCGGTTCACCAGCCGCAAGGGCCGCAAACTGGTGGACGTGGTGGCGGGCGACTGACACCCGGCGTGGCCGTGCGGCGTGTCCCCTGTGGCCGCCGGCCGCCGCCGACGGTACGCTCCCGGGATGTCAGCCCCCAACCCCGTCGCATCGAACCGGAGCCGTCCGCCGGTGCCCGAGCCGACCCGGGCGCTCAGCTTCGAGGGGTGCGTCAACTTCCGAGACCTGGGTGGCTATCGGACTGGGGACGGCCATCGGATGGGCTGGCGGCGCCTGTTCCGGGCGGACGGTCTCAACAAGCTGAGTGAGGCGGACCGGGCCCAGGTGATCGACCTGGGGGTGGCCACGGTGATCGACCTCCGGACGGTGGACGAGGCAGAGCATCGTGGTCGGTTCCCCGTGGACCTGGTACCGGTCCGCTATGTGGACCTGCCCCTCACCGACGTGCTCCCCTCCGCACAGGAGATCCCCTCGTGGGGCGAGGCCTCCTACGTGGCCTCGCGCTATGTCGAGATGGTCTCGCAAGGCGGACCGGCGCTCACCGGGGCCATCGAGGCCCTGGCCTCCCCGGATTCGTTGCCCGCGGTGTTCCACTGCAGCGCAGGAAAGGACCGGACCGGCGTGCTCTCCGCGCTGATCCTGGCCTTCCTCGGCGTTCCCGATGCGACCATCGTCGAGGACTATGCGCTGAGCGCCGCGGCCATGGGCAACCTCCTCGACCGCCTGAAGGCGGAATACCCGGACTCGACCGAGGAGGTCGAGCGCTACGCGCCGACCATCCTCAACGTCGTGCCGGGGACCATGGAGGAGTTCCTCGCAGCCCTGCGGAAGGAGTACGGCACCTATGACGCCCTCGCTGCGTCCCTCGGTGTCACCGAGGCCATGGCCCGGATCCGACCGCTGGTGCTCGAGGCGGACTGAGCCGGTGGCGTGAGCGGAAACAGCGCGCACGGGCACGGGCACTGGCACTGCGGCGGCGCTGCGTCCCCTGCGGCAGGCCTGCACGAGTTGGTCGAGGGCGTTCACGCCTGGATCCAGCCGGACGGGACCTGGTGGATCAACAATGCCGGTGCGGTCGTGGGCAGCGACGAGACGATGATCGTCGACACCTGCGCCACCGCGGAGCGGACCCGCCGGTTCCTGGCCGCGGTGGGCGAGGCCGCGGGCAGCCGCCCGATCCGGGTGGCCGCCAACACCCACGACCACGGCGATCACACCCACGGCAACAGCCTGCTCCCTTCGGACGCCGTCCTGGTCGGCCACGAGAGCACCCGACGGCGAATGCTGAGGGACCCGACGATCGATGCCGGCCCCCGCCAGTGGGATCCGGTTCCCGAATGGGGGAACGTGAGACGGCGGCCACCGACCATCGTGACCCGATCGGAGCTCACCGTCTACGCCGGCGGTCGTCGGGTGGATCTGCGCCACCCGGGCCGGGCCGCCCACACCCGGGGCGATCTTGTGGCCTGGCTCCCCGACGAGCGCGTCCTGTTCGCCGGCGATCTGGTGTTCCACGGGCTCACCCCCCTCGTGTTCGCCGGGTCGGTGAGGGGTGCGCTCGAGTCGCTCGACTGGTTGGCCGGTTTCGGCGCCGACTGGATCGTCCCGGGCCACGGCCCGATCGTCGGAAGGGGGGCGATCGAGTCGGTCCTCGCCGACCATGAGCGGTACTACCGCTTCGTCCTTCGAACCGCCGAGCTCGGGCGGCGGGAGGGCTGGAGCATGCTCGAGACCGCGCAGGAGGCCGATCTCGGCCAGTTCGCGGCGTGGGCCGATGCCGAACGGCTGGTACTCAACCTCCACCGCGCCGACGCCGAGTCGACGGGAGGGTCGATGGACGTCGGCCAGGCCTTCAGCGACGCTGTGGAGTGGAACGGCGGGCCCTTCACGACCCACGTGTGCTGCCGACCGGACGCCGCCCCGCCGGTGGCCTGAGAGCCAGTCCCGGTCCGAGACCGCTGAGGGCCGGCCCCGGCCGTCATACCCTGCGGCGGACGGCCGATCGGTAGGATCGGCCCATGTCCGGCTTCGTCGACGAGGCACAACTGCACGTGAAGGCCGGCGACGGGGGGGCGGGCGCGGTGGCGTTCCGCCGTGAGGCCCACGTGGACAAAGGTGGCCCCGACGGGGGCGATGGAGGGCGGGGGGGCGACGTGTGGCTGGTGGCCACCACCAACCAGTCCTCGCTGCTCGGTTTCCGGGACCATCCCCATCGGCGGGGTGGCGACGGCGGCCACGGGGGCGGGAAGAAGAAGCACGGGGCGCGGGGCCGCGACCTCGACGTGCCGGTCCCGGTCGGAACCCGGGCCAAGGGCCGCGACGGCTCGTTCCTGGTCGACCTGGCCAACCCCGGCGACCGGTGGCTGGCGGGCGAGGGCGGTCGTGGGGGCCGGGGGAACGCCAGCTTCCTGACCAACCGCCGACGGGCCCCGGCCTTCGCCGAGCAGGGGGAGAAGGGCCACGAGCAGTGGTACGACCTCGACCTGGCCCTGGTCGCCGACGTCGCCCTGGTCGGCTTCCCCAACGTGGGCAAGAGCACGCTCATCTCACGGATCTCGGCGGCCAAGCCCAAGATCGCCGACTACCCGTTCACCACGTTGGAGCCGCACCTGGGCGTGGTCCGGGCGGATGACGACTCCGACTTCACGGTGGCAGACATCCCCGGGCTGGTGGAGGGGGCCGCCGACGGTAAGGGGCTGGGGCACCGGTTCCTCCGCCACATCACACGGTCCAGGGTGTTGGTCGTGCTGGTCGAGCTCGACCCGGTCACGGGCGTTCCGCCGGGCGAACAGGAGCGGGTCCTCCTCGGGGAGCTCGAGCGCTATCAGCCGGACCTCGTGGACCGGCCCCGCCTGGTGGTGGGGTCCAAGGCCGATGTGGTCGGCGAAGCCGGCGTCACCAGGGCCAGCGGTGACGGCGTTGGCTCGTTCCGACCGGACATGGTCGTGTCCGCCGTCACCGGGTTGGGCATCGGGACCCTGGTCGGGAGGCTGGCCCGCCAGGTGGCCGAGGCTCGTGCCGCCCAGCCCGCCGCCGAGCACGCCATCGTCGTCCATCGGCCCCTCCCCGAAGGGTTCGCCGTGGAACGGGTCGAAGAGGGTGTCTACCGGGTGGTGGGCAAGGTGGCGGAGCGGGCGGTCGCCCTCAACGACGTGACCTCCGACGAGGCTGCGGACTACATCCAGGGGCGCCTGCGCCGCATGGGCGTGGACCGCCAGCTGGCCCGGGCCGGGGCCCGTGACGGGGACGTGGTCCACATCGGCGCGCTGTCCTTCACCTGGTATCGCGACCAGCCGGAGTACACCGGGGGCCCGGGTCCCCGCCGCCGCCCGTGGTGACCCCTCTGACGGGCGGAGCGGGACCGCGCACGCTGGTGGTCAAGATCGGGTCGTCCTCGGTGACCACGGCGTCGGGCCGGGTGGACACCGATGCCATCGACAAGCTGGCGGAAGAGGTGGCCGAGGCCCGCTCCGCCGGCAACCGGGTCGTGGTCGTCACCTCCGGTGCGATCGCCGCCGGCCGGACCAGTCTGGCCCCCACCGAGCCGCGTCCGACCGATCTGGCGACGCTCCAGGCATTGTCCGCAGTCGGCCAGCACCGATTGATGAGGGTGTGGAGCGACGCTCTCGGTCGCCACGGGCTGGACGTCGGCCAGGTGCTGCTCGCCCCCCTCGACTTCGTCCACCGGAGCCAATACCTCCACGCTCGCCAGACCCTGGCCCGACTGCTGGACCTGGGCGTCGTCCCGGTGGTCAACGAGAACGACGCGGTGGCCGACGAGGAGATCCGCTTCGGCGACAACGACCGTCTGGCCGCGCTGGTCGCCCATCTGATCGGGGCCCAGCTGCTGGTGCTCTTGACCGACACCGCCGGGTTGTTCACCGAGGACCCCCGTCACGCCGGCGGGGCATCACTGATCGAAGAGGTGGTCGAGATCGACCATGAGCTCGAGCGAATCGCGGGCGGTCCGGGTACCGCAGCGGGCAGCGGGGGGATGGGTTCGAAGTTGGCCGCGGCCAAGATCGCCGCCTGGTCGGGAGTGGAAGCGGTGATCGCCGACGCGGCGCGGCCCGGTGTGCTCGGCGCGGTCGCCGGGTCGGTGTCCGGGGTGGGCACCCGGTTCCGGCCCCACGACCGCCGCCTGCCCGCCCGCAAGCTGTGGATCGCCTTCGCCATCGGCGCCTCAGGGACCATCGTGGTCGATGACGGTGCCCGTCGGGCACTGGTGGCGCGGGGCCGCTCCCTGTTGTCGGCCGGGGTGCTCTCGTGCCGGGGTGGCTTCGGGGTGGACGACGCCGTCGAGATCGCCGGTCAGGACGGGGCCGTCTTCGCCAAGGGCCTGGTCCGCCAGTCGTCCTCGGAGGTGGCGGCCTGGGCGGGGCGGAAGTCCGACGACCTCCCCGAGGACGTCTCGTCCGAGGTGGTCCACCGCGACGACCTGGTGGTACTCGAATAGCGGCAGCCGGGTCCGGGTGCAGTGGCCGGAGGCCCGGGAAGTACGCTGACACGGTGCAATCGACATCGCCCTCCTCGCTCGTGGACCTCGGGCGCCGCGCCCGGGTGGCCGGTCGGCTCGTGGCCCGGTCCTCGTCTGCGACCCGGGACGAGGCTCTGCTCCGGGCGGCGGACCTCTTAGAGCAGCGGCTCGGCCCGATCCTCGAGGCCAACACCGCCGACATGGCCCGGGCCGAGAAGGCCGGTGCGGACCCCACCTCGCTCGACCGCCTCCGCCTGGACGGGGACCGGGTGGCCTCGATGGCCGCCGGCCTCCGGAGCGTCGCCGGCCGGCCCGATCCGGTGGGCGAGATCGTCGAGGGATGGGTCCGCCCCAACGGGCTGCGGGTCCGGAGGGTCCGGGTCCCCCTCGGGGTGGTCGGGATCATCTACGAGAACCGTCCCAACGTGACCAGTGACGCCGCCGGGCTGTGCGTCAAGTCCGGCAACGCCGTACTCCTCCGGGGCTCGTCGTCGGCCATCGCCTCCAACACAGCCATCGTGGGAGCGCTCCGGGACGGGTCGGACAAGGCCGGGCTGCCGAGCGACGCGGTGGTCCTGGTGACCGACACCAGCCGGTCCTCGGCGGTGGCCTTCATGCAGCTCCAGGGCCTCATCGACTGCCTGATCCCCCGGGGGGGCCCGTCGCTACTCGCCTCGGTCGTCGAGCACGCCACCGTGCCCTATGTGGTCGACGGGTCCGGGAACTGCCATATCTACGTGGACGCAGCTGCGGACCTCTCCATGGCCGAGGCCATCGTGGTCAACGCCAAGACCCAGCGACCGGGTGTCTGCAACAGCGCGGAGACCCTGCTGGTCCACCGGGCCGTGGCCGACGTGTTCCTGCCCCGGGTGGCAGCTGCGCTCTCCGGGGTGACCCTGATCGGGGACGAGGCCACCCGGTCGGTGCTCCCCGGACTGGGCCCGGCCACCGACGCCGACTTCGCCACCGAGTTCCTCGATCTCACCCTTTCGGTCGCCGTGGTCGAGGATCTCGAGGGCGCCATGGACCACATCGCCCGGTTCTCCTCGGGCCACTCCGAGGCCATCGTCACCGGCGACCTGGCCGCCGCCGACCGGTTCACCACCGAGGTCGACGCCGCCGCCGTGCTGGTCAACGCCTCGACCAGGTTCATCGACGGCGAGGAGCTCGGGCTCGGGGCGGAGATCGGCATCTCCACCCAGAAGCTCCACGCCCGTGGGCCGATGGGCCTGCGGGACCTGACCTCCGTCAAGTACGTGGTCTCGGGCACCGGGCAGGTGCGGTCATGACCGGCGTCGTCGACCCGGCCGGCCGGGTGGGACCGCCGCCCGAGGTCGTCACCGGGTTCCCGGTGGCCGGCCCGCCCCGCTTCGACTCGATCGCCGCCGTCCGGGAAGGCCTCGCAGGCGTCGACTACCTGGCCGACGACGGGATCGCCGGCGTGGTCTTCCTGGCCGACCGTCTGGCCAAGCCGGTGCTGGTGGAGGGACCGGCGGGGACGGGCAAGACCGAGCTGGCCAAGTCGGTGGCCCGGATGACCGGTAGCCGGTTGATCCGGCTCCAGTGCTACGAAGGCCTCGACGAGTCCAAGGCGCTGTACGAGTGGAACTACAAGAAGCAGCTGTTGCGCATCCAGGCCGACTCGGGCCAGGCCTGGGACGAGCTCGAGGGGGACATCTTCTCCGAGGATTTCCTGCTGGCCCGACCGCTGCTCGAGGCCATCCGGTCGGCGGAGCCGGTCGTGCTGCTGGTCGACGAGGTCGACCGGGTGGAGCTCGAGACCGAGGCGCTGCTGCTCGAGATCCTCTCGGAGTACCAGGTCTCGATTCCCGAGCTCGGCACCGTTCGGGCCACCCAGATCCCCCTGGTCTTCCTCACCTCGAACAACACCCGCGAGCTCTCCGAGGCGCTCAAACGGCGCTGCCTCTACCTGCACATCGACTACCCCCTGCTCGACCGGGAGCGGGCCATCATCGAAACCCGGGTACCGGGCATCAGCCGGTCGTTGGCCGATCAGGTGGCACGTATCGTGCGTTCGATCCGGACCCTCGACCTGAAGAAGGACCCGTCGGTCTCCGAGACCCTCGACTGGGCCCGCACCCTGGTCGTGCTCGGGGTGGAGTCGATCGACGCCGAGCGGGCCAAGGACACCCTCCACATCCTCTTGAAGTACCGGTCGGACATCGATCGGGCCGCCAAGGAGCTGGCCGGGGTGGAGTCGCCCGACTGAGGCCGGGGGACAGCGACGATGCTCGAACTGCTCACCGGTTTCGTGACCGAGCTCCGCGCCGCGGGCATCCCCGTGTCCCTGACCGAGCACCTCGACGCGGCCGAGGCGCTCCGCCATGTGCCGATGGAGGACCGCGAGGCCGTGAAGTACACCCTCGGGGCCAGCCTGGTGAAGTCCTCGTCCCACTGGCGGGCCTACGAAACCGCGTTCGAGATCTACTTCTCCCTGCGCGGGCCCGGCTACCGGATCGCCGGTGATCCCGACGATCCCTCGAGCGGGGCCGGGTCTGACGAGGGCGAGGGCGAGGCGGCCGGCTCTGGGGGTCGCCGGGGCCGGGGGAAGGGCGGTACCGGGGGCGGGGAGGGGATGACCCCCGAGGAGCTGGCCGACCTTCTCTACCAGGCGCTACTGGGGGCCAACGACGCCATGATGGCGGCCGTGGCCCGACAGGCGGTGACCCGCTACGCGGGGATGGAGGCGGGTCGCCCGGTGGGCGGGACCTACTACCTCTACCGGACACTCCGGAACCTCGACCTCGACCGGGTGCTCGATCGGTTGGTCGACCAGGCCAGGGACGCCACCGCCTCGCTCAACCGCGAGGCCCCGCCGGCCCCGGGGGGGCCGGAGACGACCCTCACCCCTCTGGAGGAGCGTCTGTTGCGCGACGAGTACCAGTCGAGGGTGGACCAGCTCCGCAAGGAGATCGAGGACGAGATCCGCCGCCGGCTGGTCGCCGACCGGGGGAGCCAGGCCCTGGCCAAGTCGCTGCGCAAGCCGTTGCCCGAGGACATCGATGTGATGCACGCCACCCGGGAGGAGCTGGTCGCCCTGCGCAAGTCGCTGCAGCCCCTGTCCCGGAAACTGGCCGTCCGCCTGGCCCGGAAGCGCCGTCACGGTCGCAAGGGCCCGCTCGACTTCCGCTCCACCGTGCGCCACTCGCTCTCCACCGGAGGGGTTCCGGTCGACCCCAAGTTCCGATACCCCCGCCCGTCCAAGCCGGAGATCGTGGTCATCGCCGACATCTCGGGATCCGTCGCCTCCTTCGCCCGCTTCACCCTCCACCTGGTCCACGCCATCAGCTCCCAGTTCTCCAAGGTCCGCAGTTTCGTCTTCATCGACGGGATCGACGAGGTGAGCAGCTTCTTCGAGGGCGTCGACGATCCGGCAGACGCCGTGCACCGGATCAACACCGAGGCCGACGTGATCTGGGTGGACGGTCACTCGGACTACGGGCACGCGTTGACCGTCTTCTGGGAGCGCTGGGGGGAGGAGATCACCCCGAGGTCGAGCGTGCTCCTGCTGGGCGACGCCCGCAACAACTACCACGCCTCCCAGTCCTGGGTGGTCAAGGAGCTCCAGGCCCGGGCCCGCCACGTGTACTGGCTCAACCCCGAGCCTCGCGCCTACTGGAATTCGGGTGATTCGATCGTCGGCGAGTACGCCAACCACTGTGACGAGGTGGTGGAGTGCCGCACCCTCAGACAGCTCGAGCAGTTCGTCGGCGGGCTCGCTTGATCCCCGGGACCTCCGGATTCGACGGTCTGGCCGGGGCGGGACCCGAGCCCGCACCCGCCCCGAGCGTCCCATCGGGGGTTCGCACCGTGCCGCCCCTGCCGCCTGGGGCCACCCGCCTGGTGCTGATCCGCCACGGGGAGGCGGTGTGCAACGTGTCGGGGGTCTGCGGCGGCCAGCTGGGATGTGACGGGCTCACCGGGCTCGGACGCCGGCAGGTGGAGGCGCTCCGGGACCGACTACTGGCGACCGGGGAGCTGGCCGGGGCAGACGCCCTCTATGCCAGCGTGCTGCCCCGGGCCATCGAGACGGCGGAACTGCTGGCGCCCGCCCTGGAGGCTGTCGCCGACGGCCACCGTGGGCCGCCGCTCGGGCTGCTGACCGAGTGCGGGCTGTGCGAGCTCCATCCCGGGGAGGCCGACGGGCTGACCTGGTCGGAGTTCACCGAGCGATTCGGGATGCTCGACTGGGATGCCGATCCGTGGCGACCGATCGCCCCCGGAGGAGAGAGCTGGGCCGGATTCGTCAACCGGGTAGCAGGCGCGCTGGACGGGATCGTGGCCCACCGGGCCGGGCAGCTGGTGGTGGTCGCCTGCCACGCCGGGGTCATCGAAGCATCGATCCTGGCCAAGCTGGCGGTCGCCGGGGGACTGGAGGGAGCCCGCCTGCAGCTCCGGACCGGGCACGCCTCCATGACCAGCTGGGAGGTCGAGGCGGGGCGATGGCGGCTCCTCGGCTACAACGACGGCGCCCACCGGTTGCCGTCCGGATAGGCGGGCGGGGGAACCAGAATCGATTCAGCAGGCGTAGTCGCTGTCGAACCCGTTGGTGTTGGCGCCATCGGTGAACTGCACCATGACCACGGGACCTGACGCGAAATTGAATCCCGAGCAGTACTGGGCCGGATTGAACGGCGGGGTGTTGGAGCCCCAGTTGGCGACCCACTCGGGAACGCCGGGGGAGTAGCTGCCGACGATGGACGACCAGTTGGACGGCTGGGAGTAGATGCCGACGCTGTTCACTCCGAGCGACTGGATCCCGGCGATGGCACCTTGGACGAGGGAGGCGTTGGCGGCGGGGTCCCCGGACCAGGAAGGGTCCGGCTCCACGTCGAGCCACCAGGCCACCGAGGTGTTCACGCCGGTCGAGGCCGCGTAGTCGAAGGCGGCCTGGGCGGTGTTGAAACCGTAGTTGCAGGCCCCGGGATTCTCGGTGGCGGCACAGGCCGGATCGTTGCTGGATCCGGCCGTGGCGAACGCAAGGTAGACGTAGAGGTTCAGGCCCGCCCCCGCCCACGCGGCTTCCTGGGCCAGATACGGGTTCGTATAGAGACTTGGTCCGGACGCGGCCGCGGCCTGCACGATGCCGATGGCGTGGGGCGGAGGAGGAAGGTTGGGACATTGCGGGTTGGCACACTGCCATTTGGAGATGTCGTAGCCGTAGGAGCCGGACTGGTACGAGGACGCAGAGAAGCGCCCGGTGCCGGCGGCCTCGGCCATGCCCACGACTGGCTTGTTGAGCACCTGGGGGGCGGAGCCCCAGTAATAGGCATCCCCGAATTCGCTGACCGCACCGTTGTTGTTGGTGAACCAGTAGCCCCCACCGTCGCTGGTGCTGGTTACCGAGACGATGGGCCGGCTCTGGGGGGTGCTGCCCAGTGACCCGAAGAATTGCGCATCGCCGAAGGCGAAGACCCCACCGTCGGAAGCCGTGAACCAGTAGCCGTGACCGCTCGGGGTCGCCGTCATCCCAACGATGGGCTTGTTCAAGTGGATGTTGCCGGTGGAACCGTAGAATTGTGCATCGCCGAAGGTGAAGATCCCCCCGTCGGCCGCCACCAGCCAGTAGCCGCCGCCGTCCGGTGTGGCGGCCATGCCCACCACCGGCTGGTTCAGGCGGAGGTTGCCGGTGGAGCCGAAGAAGGGCGCGTCACCGAAGGAGAAGATCCCCCCGTCCGAGGCCACCATCCAGTACCCGGCACCGCTGTGGGTGGCCGCCATGCCGACCACCGGACGGTTCAGGCGGAGGTTGCCGGTGGAGCCGAAGAACGGCGCGTCACCGAAGGAGAAGATGCCGCCGTCGGAGGCGACCAACCAGTAGCCGGCGCTGTCGTGGGTCCCAGCCATCCCGACGATGGGTTGGTTCAGGCTGATGCCACCGGTGGACCCGTAGAACTGGGCACCGCCGAAGGCGAAGACGCCGCCGTCCGAGGCCACCAGCCAGTACGCCGACCTCTGAGGGACGGCATGGGCCGTCGGGACGGCGGTCGCCGAGGCCCGGGCCGGGAGGGCGATCGAGCCCATCAGGCAGAGGAGGCCGGCCGTGATCGCCCCGACGGCCCGGCCCCCGCGGTGATGTCGCCCGGGTTTCGAGCGGGTTGGGGCCTGGCGCTGACGACGTGGGAACGGCATGGTGAACG
>Ga0307372_10001542_pt1 | contig 40140 bp, 40 predicted proteins | sample OX1MG_FD_202533 | JGI IMG/M metagenome (GOLD analysis project Ga0307372, IMG submission 202533) | Soil microbial communities from Risofladan, Vaasa, Finland - OX-1 | ecosystem: Environmental > Terrestrial > Soil > Coastal area > Acid sulfate soil | place: Finland: Risofladan, Vaasa | collected...
CCTTGGGGACGTGACCACCTAATGGGGCCGGTTCGGGCAGTTGTATCGCCCAGTTGGTTGCCGGCCGGTAGGTGGTCTTGCATTGGATCTGCCCGAACGGCCCAAATAGCGCCAGGAGGCAGGCGGCAAGAATCCCCAGTGCCACGGACGGCCAGGGCATCAGGCGGCCCAGGCTCGCAAGTCGGTGTCCCACCACTGCACGCTATCCCGGCCTTGCCGTTGGACCACCGGAGTCACCTTCGGACTGTCCTGGCCGGGGGCCCGCTTCGTCACCGTCCCCGGCAGTCGGAAGCCGGCCGCTTCGTGCGCCATCGCGGTCGCCAACCCGCCGGAGAAGTCATTCTGGTCGGTATCCAGGCGGGTCGCCGGCACCGATCGAACTTTGAGACGCTTCGTAGGCGGCCAGCCCCTGCGGGGGATTCCGTCGGGCCTAGGTCAGACTGGCAGGTCGCCTCGGGCCACCAGCATCCGCACGACGCCGGGCTCGCTCCAGGGCGCCAGATCCAGCACCCGGTCGCCGTCCTCGGTGCAGCTGTGGGGCACTGACTGAGCGGGTTCGCCCTCATCGAGCAGCACCTCGAGGAGCTCCCCCGCGGGGAGCCGGTTGAGGGCGATTCTGGTGCGCACAAAGGTCAGCGGACAGGCGACGCCGCGGAGGTCGAGCCGGGTCGGGTCCTGCTCCGAATTGAGAGCTGTCACAGGCGATCAAAGCTCCCCGTACGGCGGCCCTGGCGCTCGAAATATGCGAATAGCAGAAACGCGATCGTCGCCCACGCCGCTCCCACCACCAGCTCCTCCCAGATCAGTGGCCAGGCCGCTCCCAGGTCGTGACCCGTGGCCAGCAGGCGGCCCGCGGCGATGCCGTGGGTCAAAGGGAGCAGGTGAGCTACCACCTGAAGGGCTCCTGGTAGCTGGCGCAGGGGCACCTCCACCCCACAGAGCAGCAGCATCGCGAAGTACGCGATGTTGGCGGTGAGCCAGATATCCCGGGCCCGCAGTCCGATCGATCCCAGCGCCATTCCGAAACCGGTGCAGGAGGCGGTGGTGATCAGCACCGTCAGGGCCAGCATGGGAAGCGCACTCGGTGCCGGCCGAAAGTTGAGGATCAAAGCCGAAACCAGGAATCCGAAGGCGGTCGTCTGGAGACCCGATGCCAGCACCGGCAGGCCCCGCCCCAGGAAGAGCGCAATCCGGTTGGCGGGGGTGGCCAAGATCGGGCTCAGGGTCTGGAACTGGCGCTCGTTGGCGAGGGCCATGGTCATGCCGTAGATCCCCGACATGCTGCAGATCTGGATCGAGTTCCCGACCACGAAAAAGGTCGTCGAACCGACCCCCGTGGCTCGGCCCAAATAGACGAAGAAGAGGATCTGGAACAGCGGCGCCGCGAGCATCGTCGGGATGTACTGCCAGGGAGTGATCCAGTAGAAGAGAGCCCGGTAGGAGATCAGACCCCCGATGAAGAAAACCCGCCAAAAGTTGTCGGTATTGCCGGTGCGCGGCAGGGGCGCGACACTCACTGGAAGGTCAGCGTGGCGTGGGCGCGCGAGAGCCGCTCCACGTTGCTTACCAAGACCACACCCAGCCCCAGGTAGACCAGCGATGCGACCGCACACCAGAGCACAGAGAGCCAGGGATTGCCTCCCAGGGCCGCCGCGCGCATCGCCTCAATCCCCCAGGTGGGCGCCAGGATGTAGGCCAGGTAATGGGTCCATCCCGGCAGCAGCGAGAGGGGAACCACCAGGCCGCAGACCAGCCAGACTGGGTACTCCAGGGCGTTGGAGAGGGCGTTGGCATTGCGGTACAGGACAAAGCTCGACCCCATCACCAGGCCCAGCAGTCCCAGCGCCACGATCATCACCACCGCCGCGAGCACGAAGGCCACGGGATCGACCAGGTGGATGTGGGCGCCGAAGATCAGCCAGCCCCAGAGCAGGGTCGCCCCCATTGAGTAAAGCCCCACCGTGGCCGTGCCCAGGGTTATCCCCAACAGCACCAGCACCAGCGGCGCCGGGGCCATCACCAGCGGCTCCAGCATGCCCTGGTGGCGCTGCCAGGAGAGAGCCCCCCCGCAACCGAAGACCACCGTCGACCAGATCCCCATGATCCCCGCGCCCAGGGCGTAGTAGAGGAGCGGCAGGGTGCGGTTGCCAGCCTGCTGGTCGGCCATAGCGATGCTGGCGAAGATGAGTGGCTGGACCAACGAGACCATGACCACGAACCCGGACTGGGCCTGCATCTTGAGCTGGTACCACCACCCCATGACCACCTGCCGGGGCCACCCGAGCGCAGCCGGACCGGCACGATAGAGCTGTCGGGGCTGCTGGAGCGCGCTCACGGCGCGGTCACCAGGGCCACGTAGGCATCCTCCAGAGTTGGTTCCCGGGCGACGATGCGCTCCACCCGCACCCCCTCCAGGATCTGCAGGAGCCGCCCGGTCAACTGGCTGCCCTCGCGCGCCTGAACGGTGAGCTGCTGGGCCTGGTCCCGAATCTCCGTGGTGACCGCCTCGACATCGGGCAGGTCCCTGATTCGCTGGACCGTGGCCTCAGGGATGCCGTACGCCTCGATCTCGACGACCGACCTGGCGGTCACCCGGGCCTTGAGCTGCTGGGGCGTACCCTCAGCAACGATCTGGCCCTTGGAGATCACCGCGATCCGGTCGCATAGGCTGTCCGCCTCGAACATGTAGTGGGTGGTGAGCAGGATTGTCTTGCCCGCCCGGGCCAACTCGGAGACCACCTGGCGCACCTCCCTCGCCCCCACCGGGTCGACCCCAATCGTGGGCTCATCGAAGAAAAGCACCGGAGGATCGTGCAACAGCCCCCGGGCCAGGTGAAGCCGCTGCCGCATCCCCCTCGAGAACCCCTCCACCCGCTCTTTGCCCCGACCCTGGAGTCCCACCAGCTCCAGCACCTCGTCGATCCGCTGCCGCTGCCGGCGCGGGTCGAGCGCGTAGAGGTCGGCGAAGTAGCGCAGGTTGTCGAGGGCACTGAGACGGTCGTAGAGCCCCCGGTCACCGCCAAAGACATATCCAATTCGGCGCCGCACCTCGCGGGGAGATGCGACCACATCCAGGCCTAGCACCCGTACCGTGCCCGAGGTCGGCAGCAGCAAGGTGCAGAGCACTCGGATGGTGGTGGTCTTGCCCGCCCCGTTGGGACCGAGGAGGCCGAACAGCTCGCCGGGCGCGACGCGCAGAGACACACCCCGCACGGCCTCGATCTCAAGGCGACGGCGGCGGACGGTGCCGGTGGTGGTGCGGTAAGTCCGCCGCAGATCGGCGACCTCGATGGCGGGCTCGCCGCGAGCAGGGGCGGCTGCAGACACGGGCGGCCAAGTTTACCGGAGGCGCATCCGATCCGGATCAGGCGGCCTGGAGGACTCCGATCCCGAGCAGGGGGTCCCCCGCCTTCACCGCCAGAGAGGTGACCAGGAAGACGACGACCCCTCCGGCGGGAGCCCGGATCTCCTGAAGCGGGTCACCAAAGATGGTCCGCAACTCCCCCACCAGCTGCCCCTCCCGGACCGATTCGCCGACCGCGACCTGGGGGTGGTAGGTGGCCGAGACGTCGGTCCTGAGCCAGACCATCTGATCCATCGGCTGCGGTGGAGGGGCAGGCTCGCCGAGGGGTTCGATCATGCCCAGGTGGGTCATCACGTTCTGGAGCCCACGGAGGTGGCGCTGCACCGACGGCTCGTCACAGATGCCCTGCTGGCCGATCTCCGCGATGATCGAGGGCACGCCCCGCAGCGCCCCAGCGGCGTAAGCCGCCCCCGGAACCGAGGCCGGCTCCACCCCGAGGGTGTGCTCGAAGCCATAAGCGGACGCCATCTGGCGACTGCGCTCGGCGACGGCGGGATCGCCGGCTCGGGTCCAGAGCGTGAACGGGCTGAGCGCCTCGATCAGGTCCCCGCAGTGAGCGTCGACGTAGCCGTCTGAGCCGACAATCAGTTCGCTGAGCAGGAAGGCCGCCACCTGCTCCGCCGGACTGCCCTGGGGGTCGCCCGGGAACGAGCGGTTCAGATTGCGGCCGTCCCGGGGATTGACGTAGATCGATCGCTCATAGAAGCCCGGGCTGTTTACCAGCAGCACCGCCAGCAGCGTCCCCCGCAGGGCGCCGGGGTCGACCCAGCGGGTCAGCCGGGTGACGGCCTCGATGGGAACGTACTCGGCCGCGTGCATGCCGCTGGTCACCGCCAGGGTCGGACCCGGCGCCGACCCGCGAATCACGACCGCCGGCATCTCCCAGATCGGCTCCAGCCCGGGGACCACCAGCTGAACCCGACGCCGTTGGCCGGGGTCGGCCTCGATCCCCGCGATTGACGTCCTACCCATCGCTCAGCCTCCCGCTCAGCCGACTCGCTCTTGGGGCGCCCGGCCGCGCATTCCGATGCCGCAAATTCAATCCCGGGGCACCGACTCGATCCACGCCCGCACAATTCCTTCCAGGACTCCGAGCGGCACTGCCCCCTGACTCAGCACCGCCCCATGGAAGGCTCGAATGTCGAAGCGGGGGCCGAGTTGCGCCTCGGCCTCGGCCCGCAGGCGGCGGATCTCCCGACAGCCGATCATGTAGGCGAGCGCCTGGCCCGGCCAGGAGATGTACCGCAGGACCTCGTTATTGACATTGGCCCGGGTGGTCGCGGTGTTCTCCCACATGAAATCAATCGCCCGCTGGCGCGACCAGCCGAAGTGGTGCATCCCGGTGTCGACCACCAGCCGACAGGCCCGCAGGGCATCGAAGGAGAGCATCCCCAGGCGGTCCAGCTCGGAGCTGTACAGCCCCATCTCGTCGGCGAGCCGTTCACTGTAAAGGCCCCAGCCTTCGATGTAGCCGCACACCTCGGCATCAAGGTGGCGGCGATAGCTGGGCAGGTTTCTAAGAGCCTGAGCCGAACAGATCTGGAGATGATGCCCCGGGCTGCTCTCATGGAAGGCGAGCGCCTCGTACTCGTAAGCGAAGCGCTGCTCCGGATGGGCGGTGAGCACGCAGTGAGCTCCGGGCCGGCTCCCGTCCAGAGTGGGCGGGCGGTAGTAGGCAAGCGCCGCGTTGTTGGCCTCGACGGGATCGATCTCCTCGACCACACAGTCGGGAAGCTCCCAGCTGGGAAACCAACGGTCCCGGGCGGACTCGGCCCGAACCAGAGCCTGGGTCACTTTGCCGACTATTTCGCTGGCGCTCGAGAACCGGAGCGCGGGATCGTCTCGGAGCCGTGCCCTGACCTCGACCGGGTCGTCCGTTCCCAGCACCCGGCCCCCGAGTTCGGACCACTCTGGAGCCAGCCCCGCAAGCACCTCCAGCCCAACCTGATGGATCTCGGCCGGGGTCCGGTCAGTGGTGGTGTGGCGCCGGACGGCGTCCCGGTAGCCAGCCTCGCCGCCGGGGATGAAGCAGATCCCGACCCGCTCGTCGGGCCGGGCCCTGGGCAGCAGCCTCTCCTGGAGGACCGTCCGTAGCCGGGCCATGGCCGGGCGCGCCTCGCTCTCCACCAGGTGGGCGATCCTAGCCCGCAGCGCGGACTCTCTCCCATCTCGGGGCAGGGCGGGGCGCACCAGAACGTCCTCCGCCAGGGGCCGGGAAAGGTGGCCATCGAGCTGCTCCACCGCCTGCCTGACCCCGGCGGAAGTCGACTCCCGGCCCTCCTGGCTGGCCTCGAGATAGCGGTCGGCCACCGCATCCAGGAATCCGGCCAGCCCCGATAGGCGCTCCAGGTACAGCTCCGCCGCGCCGGCGTCCCCCAGAGGGGCGGCCGGGATCGCCTGGAAGACCAGTCCCTGGGGCGAGACGTAGCCGGCCGCCGATGCGTTGGCCTCCCAAAGACCATGCTGAAGATCAGACCGCGCTCCCCAGGCGAGCCGGCCCAGCACCGCATGGTTGATCCTCTCCGGGGGGGTCAGATGGGCGCCTGCAATGGTGGCCAGGCCGGCTTCGATCGCGGCGAACCGGGACTGACTGCGCTCCGATCCCTTGCGGCTGGGGTCGGGGAGCCGGCCGTCGAACCCGGGCACCCCGAGCATGGTCGCGCTGAGGGGGTCGCTGGAGTTCATGACCTGGAAGAACTCCTCGCTCAGCTCGCTGAGCAGGCGATTCGGTGCGGGCTCTGTCATCGCGGCTCCCCGGGGCAAACTTTCGATCGGCTCGGAGGGCTCACCTTGGCGCCAGCCGGTGGGGTCCATTTCCGAGCAGCCGCCAGAGCGCCTCCCAGGCGCGCATGCCCTCCCGGAGCCGGCGGATGCGGAGGAACTCGTTGGGCGCGTGCAGGCGCTCGTCCGAGGTGGAGAAGGAGAAGAAGAGCGTCTTGGCGTGCAGCACCTCTTCGAAGAGGACGGTCGCCGGCAGGGTGCCGCCGATCTTGGCCAGGATCACCGCCTGGCCCGGGTAGACGCTCTCCAAGGCGGCGGTGGCGGCCTGCACCGCCGGGTGATCAGGCGAGATGGTGTAGGCGGGCACCCGAGCCTGATCCGGCCGCACCAGAACGCGGACCCCGGGGGTACGCTGGGCCGCCACGTGGGCGGCGATCGCCTGCAGGACGGCGTCGGGGTCCTGGCCCGGGACCAGCCGGCAGGAGACGTGCCCGCTGGCGCGATGGGGGATCACGGTGTACTTCCCCCCCGCCAGGATGCCGTTGATCTCCAGGGTGGGCCGCTCCCAGAGCCGCTCCAGGGTCGAGAATCCGGGCTCCCCGTGGAGCTCCTCGAGACCGAGTTGATCGGAGTAGGCGCGGTCGTCGAAGGGAACCCCGGCGATCTCCTCCCGGCGCCCTGGGGTGAGGTCAGGGATCCCGTCGTAGAAGCCGGCCACCGCCACTGCGCCCGCCTCGGTGTGAAGGCTGGCCAGGAGCTGGGCGAGTGCGTGGGCCGGGTTGGCGACCGTGCCCCCGTAGCGCCCCGAGTGGAGGTCGTCCCCAGCCCCGGTCACCTCGATGTCCAGGCTGACCAGGCCTTTGGAGGCGATCGAGACCGAGGGCTCGCCCGGGCGCCACATGGCGCCGTCGGCCGAGACGACCAGATCCGCCGCAAATGACTCGGCGTGCTCTCGGAGGAAGGCCGGAAGGTTGGGACTGCCCACCTCCTCCTCGCCCTCGAAGAGGAACTTCACGTTGAGGGGAGGGGCGCCCTCCTGGCTGGCAAACGCCTGGGCCACCTGCAGCACGATGTAGACGGGACCCTTGTCATCGCTGGCCCCCCGGCCCCGGACGAACTCCCCATCCCGGGTCAGCTGGAAGGGCGGGGTAACCCACTCCAGGAGGTCCCCGGTCGGTTGGACGTCATAGTGGCCATAGACCAGGATCGTGGGAGCGTCGGGCGGTCCAGCCAGCTCGGCCGCCACCACCGGGTTGCCGGCGGTCTCGATCAGCCGGCCGTGGGCATACCCGAGTCGGGCGACCAGCCATTCGGCCGCCTGCCGCATCGTCTCCGGAGAGGCGTCGCGGCTGATGCTGGGAATGGCCACGAACTCGGCCAGCTCGCCGATGTACTCGCCGTCGCCCTGGCTAAAAGAGAGCATGGCCGCCGTCTATCGAGAGGGTCTGCCCGGTGACCCAGGAGGACGCCTCGGCGACGAAGAAGCGCACCCCGTTGGCAATGTCCTCCGGCTCGCCCAGGCGGCGCACCGCGATCCCCTCGACCAGGGCGGCCTGGCCCTCCGGGCCGTACCCCTCCCACTGCCTGATCGAAGTCGGGTTGGAGAGCACGAAGCCGGGGGCGATGCAGTTGACCGTGATCCCGTAGCGGCCCAGCTCATGCGCCATCTGGCGGGTGAAGCCGATCTGGCCTGCCTTGGCGCTGGCGTAGGCCTGGATCCCGGTCAGGCTGACGCTGCGGCCGGCCCCCGAGGAGATGTTGACGATCCGGCCCCAGCCCCTCCGCTTCATCCCCGGGACGACCGCTCGGGTGCAGTGGAAGGTGCCGGTCAGGTTGGCATCGACGATGGCACTCCAGTCGTGATCGGAGACCAGCTCGACCGGCTGGTGGACCTGGCCCTGGACGCCGCCCGCGTTGTTGACCAGCACGTCGACGGAGCCCACTTCCGTGAAGTAGTCGGACACCGCCCCCGGGTCGGAGACATCGACCTCGGCGCGGTCGATCCCATGCACTGTCATCCCATCGGCGGCCAGCGCCGCGGCGATGGCCGCCCCAATGCCGTGGGCCACCCCGGTCACCACCGCCACCCGGGCCGGCGGGCGCAGGTCGCCGGAGGAGACGGCCTCCCTCATCGGTGCGGCTCCCAGGCGTCGCCGAGCAGGCGGAGGATGTTGCCGCCCAAGACCTGGTGGATATCGGAGTCGGAGTAGCCATGGGTAACCAGCCAGCGGGCGATGTTGCGGAAGGCCTCGGCCGGGCTCTCCAGCCCGTCCACCCACTCCACCCGCTCGAACTCCAGCGGCGGGTCAGGCTGAGGCAGCCCCTGGCCAAACCGCTGCGCCATGACCCGGTGGAGCCCGACGTGGTCGCCGAACAGCGTGTCGGGACCGAAGGCGACGTGCTCGATGCCGGCCAGCTCGCAGCAGTACTCGAAATGGGCCATGTAGCTGTCGATGGTGTGGCGGGGCTGAGCCCGGCTCAGGGTGGTGTGGGGAGCCGCCTCGATGCCCACGATCCCGCCCTTCTCAGCGCAGGCGCGGATCACCTGGTCCGGTTTCATCCGCGCCGTCGGCCAGATCGCCCGGGCGCCGGCGTGGGAGATCGACACTGGTGCCCGGCTGACCTCGATCGTGTCCAGGGTGGTTTGGTCTCCGGCGTGGGAGCAGTCGATCAGGATGCCCAGCTGATTCATGCGGTGCACGGCGCGGCGCCCGAATGCGGTCAGCCCTCCGTCGCTGGCCTCGGCTAGGCCACTGCCCAGGGCGTTGGCCTCGCTGTAGGTCACCCCCACGGCCCGGATGCCGAACCCGTAGAGGATGTCAAGCCGGTCCAGCTCGTTCTCGATCGGGGCCGCGGACTCTACCGCCAGGATGATCCCCAGCTGCCCCTGGGCTCGGGCGGCCTCGATGTCAGCGACGCGATGGACGATGCGGAGGAAATCCTGGTGGGCGATGTCGCAGAGCCGCATCCCCAGGTCGACCAGAGTGTCGTCCCACTTCCACCCCATCAGCGAGGTGATCTGTCCCTCCCCGTCGGCGAGATTGTCGAAGAGGGCGTCAAGGCCGGATTGGCTGAGTCCCAGATAGCCGGTCACGTCGCGCCCTTGGCGGCGGTACTCGAAGAGCCGCTCGGGATCGGCCGGAAGCACCGACGGATGGTCGTGGAATGAGATCACCGGGCCCTCCCCCAGCAGACGCTCGACCCGAGCCTCCTCGTCAGCGGTTGTCGCCACCGGCTGGGAGGGGACCCGATCCAGCTCCGCAGCGAGCTCGAATTGGCGGTAGTCCTCACCGGGGGTCAGGTAGTCGTAGGAGTGGTAGCCCCGGTAGGCCGAGGGGCTCATGGGCGGCTCCCGGCGGTCCATCCCGAGCCCAGGGCCTGAGTCAGGCCGAACTCTCTGCGCCCGGCGGGCGCCCGCCTCATGCCAGGACCACCTTGATCGACCGCCGGGCCGACATGGCAGCATAACCATCGGCGACGCGCTCCAGAGGCAGGGTCAGGTCGAAAACCGGACTCGGGTCGAGGGTCCCCGACATCACCCGGGAGAGCAGGTCGGGCAGGTAGCGTCGGGCTGGAGCGATCCCCAGACCGATCCGGAGCTGGTGCCTGAAGGCTTCGAGGAGGGGAAGCTGGGGCATGGTGTGGGGAACTCCTACGGCTCCGATCGATCCCCCCTCGCGGGCCATCCCCATCGCCATCTCCCAGGACTCCGGGGTGCCTACCGCCTCGACTACGTGACGCACCCCCAAGCCCTGGGTCAGCTCCCGGACCGCGGCGATCCCCTCCGCCCCCCGGCTGGCGACGACGTCGGTTACCCCGAACTGACGACCGACCTCCGTCCGGTCCGGGTGGCGGCTCAGCAGGATGACCCTCTCGGCGCCCAAGATCCGGCTGGCGCCGAGCGCCGCGCAGAGCCCGACTGCGCCGTCCCCGATGATCGCGACCGTCGCTCCCTCGCCGACTCCTGCCAGTGAGGCCCCGTGGAGGCCGGTGGCGACCACGTCGGTCAGCCCCACGAGCGCGGGCAGCAGCTCTGTCCCGACGGCTGCCAGGCCCCCCGGCACGACGACCAGGGTCCCGTCCGCCTGGGGCACCCGGACCGCTTCCCCCTGGCCCCCGTCGGTACCTGGAGCGCCGAAGGTTCCCCCGCTGCTGCAGGCCGTCTGGAGACCATCCTGGCAGGCCGGGCAGGTGTTGTCGGACCACTGGAAGGGAGCTATCACCAGGTCGCCCACGGCCACCGTCCGGACCTCGTCCCCGACCGCCTCCACCGTGCCCATGAACTCGTGGCCGAGGCGAGACCCGGAGACCCGCTGGATGATTCCCCGGTAGGCCCAGAGGTCGGATCCGCAGATGCAGGAGCGCAGCACCCGGACCACCGCGTCGGTGGCCGCTCCCAGGGAGGCGTCGGGGACGTCCTCGACCACAACCTGGCCGGCCGCCCGGTACACCGCTGCGCGCACTCAACGACCTCCCGAAGGCATCGTCATCGGACGGCGGGCTCGTGCCGGGGCTGGTCCAGGATGGCCTCGACCCGGGCCGCAGCCGCCAGCAGCGCGGCATCGGCACCCCGCGCGGAGCTTAGCTGCAGCGAGATGGGCAGGCCGCTCCGGGACCAGCCACAGGGCAGCACCAGGGCAGGCTCCCCAGTGAGGTTGAAGACCTTGGTGAAGCGGCCCTCGGCGACTCCGGCCGGGGTGTCGATCGGGGGCGTCGTCAGAGGCGCCAGAAAGGGCAGCGCCGGGGTGAGCAGAATGTCGACCTCCCGGTGAATCGCGGCCGCTTCGGCGCGCCCGAGCTCGCGGCGATCGGAGGCGGCTCGGTAGCTTGCCTCAGTCGCCTTCCCGGCTGCCTCGAAGAGGCGCAGCGTCTCGGGGCCGAAGTGCCCCGGTTGTTGGCGCACCCTGGCCCCGTGCGCCTGCCAGATCTCCCAGAGCAGGATGTCGTCGTAGAGCTCGTCCATGGCCGCCAGGGCGCGTCCGTCGAGGGGCCGAATCGAGCAGTGCTCGGTGGCCAGCTTCTCCAGGCTCTGGCGCAGGGCCGCCTCGATCTCAGGGTCAAGGTCGGTGAAGTGTTCCTCGACGACCCCGATCCGCAGCGCCGCCGGCACCGGCAGCGCCGACTCCCCGGTGAGCGCGGCCAGGGACCGAGCCACTATCGCAACGTCGCGACCTAGCAGCCCGACATGATCCAGGGAAGGCGCCAGCGGTTGGCTTCCTTCCGTCGAGATCAGCCCGAAGCTGGGCTTCAGCCCCACCACCCCGCAGTACGCGGCGGGAACCCGAACCGACCCCCCGGTGTCGGTGCCGACTGCGAGCGGGCAGGCACCCACCCCGACCATCGCCGCCGACCCCCCGCTGGAGCCCCCGGCGGTGCGGGCGGGGTCGTAGGGGTTGCGGGTCTCGGGCAAATCGGGGTGGAGCGCCCCGGCCGCGTACTCCAGGAGGGCGGTGGTGGCGAAGACGTCGGCCCCGAGCCGACGCAAGGCCGCCACCACCGGGGCGTCGGCGCTCGCCGGGGACCCCGCCATCGCCTCCGGATTGCCGTTGCCGCGGGGATAGCCGGCCACATCGATAAGGTCCTTGACGGCGACCTGGACGCCGTGCAGGGCACCTTGGGGGGCCCGCGAGGGGGCGGGAATGAGCCGCACCACCGCGTGGAGCTGGCGACCAAGCCGCTCGGACCGCTCGTAGGCGGCCAGCAGCTCGAGGTTGGCCACCTCGCAGGTGCGCTCGCCACGTTCGATGGCCCGAATCAGCTGGCCGGCGAAGGTGGTCAGCGGACCCTTCAGATCGCGGAGCAGATCGTCCACCTCAGTCTTGCGCTTGCGCACCATCAAGTCCCGGTAGATGCCGCTGTGCGACTTGGCGCTGGCGCGGTTGAACGCGACCAGCCGGGGCAGCGACCCGGTCAGGTCGGCGGGGTCGAACCCGTCGAAGGCCTCCGGCTTGACCGGAGACTGAGCCAGCACCTCGCGGGCGGTCGCCAGCATCAGTGGCTGCCAGCGGGGATCCTCCAACGAATCCGCGATCGAGAGGTCGGAAACCGCCCCCGCGTAGAGCATCGCCCCATAGGCCTCCTTGCCCCAGAGGTAGCCCATGATGTTCTCGGTCGCCTGGGCATAGGGCAGGGCGTCCACGAGCTCGCGGACGCGGGGGCTGATCATCCCTCCGGCGGGTTCGCCGACACGAAAAGTGCCCACGTTTCCCTGCAGGATGCGGCCCGGTCCCATGACATCGGCGCCGAAGTTGACGAAGCTCACGAGCAGGCGCTCCCAGCCCACCGCGGCGGCCAGGGTTTCCGCCGTCAGGCCATTCTGAAAGCTGACCAAGTAGCCGCCCGGGGCGAGTCGCTCCCGGAGGGGGCGGACGGCGGCCTCGGTGTGGTGGCTCTTGACGGCGATCGCGGCCCGCTCGATGGTGCGGGGCAGCGATTCGGGGGTCACTGCCCGGGCTTCAACCGTGAAATTCTCGACCGGCCCTTCGATCGAAAGGCCATCCCGATTGATCGCCTCCACGTGCGCCTGGTCACTGTCACAGAGGAGCACCTGATGGCCGCCCCGAATCAGGTGGGCGGCGATGGTACCGCCAATCGCGCCGGCGCCAATGATTGTCAAGCGCACGTGGTGTTTCCTGCTATTCCCGAGGCGAACAAAACGGATCCGACGGCGGTGCCGGGGTCCGGCCCGGGCCGGACCCCGGCAGGCTCCGCCTCGGCCGCGAGGCTAGAGCCGCCGGTTCAGGGTCGGATCAACCGAGGGAGTAGTCCTGCGGGTAGAGGATGTCGTACACGTCCTGGGGCAGGAATCCCTTGAGATTGCTCTTGTACATGGTGAACTGCTGGGGAACGTTGGGCAGATAGAGCCCGGGCAGGTTGACCGCCAGGAAGTTCTGGTATTTGACCAGCGCCGAGTGTTCAATGGTGGCGTTCGCAGCCGTCGTGGTCGCCACGATGTTGGCGTCGTTGGTGGGATTGGAGTAGTCCCCGACATTGCTTCCGGCGCCGGTCTGGAAGATCTCCTCCCCAGTGGGGAAGAAGTCGGGGTCGTAGCTCCAGCCACCGATCCAGTTGGCCATGTCCCAGTTGGTGCAGGGAGTGGTGTAGGTGCAGCCGGCATCCATCGTGCCAATGACGGTGGCGAACGGCTCCTGGGTGATGGTCAGGCCGATGCCGGCGACCGACTTGAGCGTCGACTGGAAGGAGTCCATCTCATTGGTGGCTTCCTGGTTGCCGGAGGCGAGGATCATGGTGAAGTTGGTCTGCTGGCCGGAGGTGATCCCGGCGCCGCACTGGCCACTCCCGGTGCCCGGGTTGCTGCAATAGGTGGTCCCGCCGGGCGTGACCTTCCAACCATGGGACGTGAGCAGGCTGACCGCTTTGGTCGGATCGTACGGGTAGACCTGCCCAGTGGCCTCCAAGGAACTCTCATCGGCGTTGTTGGGCGGGTAGGTCGGTACCGGTCCGTTGTCAACCGTGCCCTGGCCATCATTGAATTGATTGATCCACTGCTTCTGATTGATCAGGGACTGCAGGGCCTGCCGGAAGTAGAGCTGGCGGAACATCGGACCCACGGTGGGGCTGGTGAAGTTGAGCCCGGCATACACGAACCCGAACAGGTACCAGGGATTTAGGTTGTACTTCTCCTGGGTGGCAAGGGACGTTCGCTGGTTGTAGTCCTCACTGGGGAGGTACCCGATCGTCAAGGATCCGGTCCGGAGCGCGTTGAACTCGGCCAGGTTAGTGGTGAAGGGCTCCTCGATGAAGGCCTTGATGGTCGGCTTGGGGGTCCCCGAGTAGCTCTTGTTGGGGACGAACTTGGCGTATCCCTCGGGGGTGAACTGGGTCAGGGTGAAGGGGCCGTCGACAGTCTTCCAGAAGGGATTGCTGGCGTAGGTGGTGATGTTCGAGGCCTCATCGTTGATGAAGGCGGCCACCCCCAGGGCACCCGAGTTGGCGGTGCCGGGATGAGCCGGCAGGTAAGACGCCGGCGTGGTTCCCGGAATCGCGGTTCTGACCGCGGCCGAGGTGTCGTAGTTTCCCACCGATCCGCTGGCGGACAGCTTGTCCCACTCCGCCTGCGGCAGCGGGTAGACCTGGCTCAGTTCATTGAACAAGACCCAGGTCGGGTTGTAGGAGGCATTCATCTTGAATTGCAGGGAATAGGTACCGGTTTGGGTGTAGCTGATGACGTTCTCCGGGAAGCCGCCCGGAACCGAAGCGAACCATCCCGGCCCCGGGCTGCTGGCGCTGCCCACCGGAGGGGCATTGGGGTCGGTCACCGCACTCAGCAGGTTCATCCAGAACATGACGTCGCGGGCGGTGATCGGCGTGCCGTTCGACCACTTCCAGTGCTTGAGGTTGACCGTCGCCACCGTGTCGTTGTTCGAGAACACTGGCGGATAGGCGACGCTCAGGGTCTCGTTGAGTTTGGGCTGGCCGTTGCCGCCGAACCAATAGAGCGGCAAGTACAGGAAGTTGGAGAACTGGTACAGGTTGGCGTTGGACTCATGCTCCGCGCTCATCAGCGGCGAGATGTAGGTCGGTGGCGTCCCCGCCTGCTCGGCGAAGGTGATGACCCCCGCCCCAGGCGACTGGGCCTGGGTGGCGCAACTGCTCAGGGCGGCGGCCAGAAGTGCGGCGACGGCCGCCAGCCCCGCTGTCCGCCTGATCGACGGTCGCAATCCTGATCTCACCATTCCTTCCCCCAGATTCTGGTCGCGACGCCTTTACGAGCCGGTGGGCCGATGCCGCTTTGGCATACTGCGCTCGGGGCGACCCCTCGAATCCCCTTCCTGAGGGTCCCGATCCGGGACCCATAGGTGCTGTCCATCCCCCTCCTCGAACTCACCTGTCCGCCCCGCGGCTCCGCCGCGAGGCGGGCCTCCGACTCTGGGCTCAATGATAACCGAATCTACCGTCCCGGTTATGATGGAGAGGCAACGACCCTCGGCGGCCTGACTGCTGAAGGTCAGAGTGACATGCAACCTTACTTCTGGAGTGGGGTCAAATCCGTGTCCGGCGTTCGATGCGGCCCACCCGTGAGCCCCAGGAGAGATGAGCGATGAGTCCCGGCGTCGTCTTCCGGGAAGCCTCGATTCTCGATCCAAAGCTGGGCCAGCTGCGTCCGGGATGCACCGTCGTGGTGGCCGAGGGCAGGGTGCGCGAGGTGAGCGAGCGCCCACCCAGCGCCAGCGCCGAGCGGGTCATTAATCTCCGGGGAGCGGTCCTCATGCCCGGGCTGATCGACTGCCACGTCCACGTGACCGCGGTCAGCGCCGACGTCTGGGGGATGGCGGAATGGTCTCCCACCTACGTCGCCGCCCGCGCTGGCCAGGTCCTCCGAGGGATGCTCCAGCGCGGCTTCACCACCGTGCGCGACGTCGGAGGCTGCGATTTCGGGCTGGCCCGAGCAGTCGCCGAGGGGTACCTGGAGGGTCCCCGGGTCGTGTTCGGGGGCAAGATGCTCTCCCAGACGGGGGGAGCCGGGGAGTGGCGCGGTCCCGGCCGGGTGGTCTTCGACCCCCACTACTTCGCCCCTACCCTGGCCACCATCTGCGACGGCGTGGACGAGGTGCGGAAGGCGGCCCGAGAGGAGATCCGCCGGGGGGCCGGTCACCTCAAGCTCTACCTGAGCGGGGCGGTTGACGCGCCCAGCGACCGCGTCGACGCGACCCAGTTTTCGCTAGAGGAGATCAGCGCCGCGGTAGAAGAGGCGGAGGCGGCCAACATCTACGTGGCTGGCCACGCCTACACGTCCCGGGCGATCAACCGCGGCCTGGCCAGCGGGGTGCGCACCATTGAGCACGGCAACCTGATGGATTCCAGCAGCCTGCCACTCTTCCTGGAGCACGGCGCCTACTACGTCCCCACCCTGGTCACGTACCACGCCCTGGGCCAGCAGGGTCGGGCCCTGGGCGTCCCAGAGGAGGCGCTGGCCAAGCTCCCGCCGGTCCGGGCCGGGGGCCTGCGGGCACTCGAGCTCTGCCACCGGGCCGGCGTTGCGATCGCCTACGGCAGTGACCTGCTCGCCGAAATGCACGCCGAGCAGAGCTTCGAATTCACGCTCCGGGCCGAGGTCCAACCCGCCGCCGACATCCTCCGCTCCGCCACCACCGTGGGCGCCGAGCTGCTCGGCATGAGCGGACAGGTGGGCGAGATCACCGAGGGCGCGCTGGCTGACCTGCTCGTGCTCGACGCCAACCCGCTCCAGGACGTGACCGTGCTCAGCCGGCCCGACCGCCACCTCAAGTTGATCATGCAGGGCGGACGGATCGTTCGAGATGAGCTGGCCGCTTAGGCGGCCGGGGAATTGGCGCTCAGCCCGGGGCTAGCGTCGGGCGATCAGCTGCAGTTCCAGGCACGCCTCGCGGGGAAGCTCGGCAACCCCGACCGCAACCCGGGCGTGGTGACCCTGCTCGCCAAGGACCTGGATGAGCAGCTGGGAGGCTCCATCGATGACGTCCGACTGGCGGGCAAAGTCAGGCGCGGAACGAACGTAGCCCGTGAGCAGCACCAGACCGGTGATGCGGTCGAGCTTACCGGCCGCGGCCGCCAGGAGCGCCAGCAGCCCGACGGCAGCGGTCCGGGCCGCCTCGGCCCCCGCCAGCACGGTCAGGTCGGCGCCCAGGCGGCCCTGGATCACCCGTCCCTCCCGCATGGGAAGGACGCCCGAGGTCACGATCAGCTCCCCGGCGTAGGTGAAAGGAACGTAGCTGGCGAGAGGCGCGGGCGGCGGCGGCAGCTCGAGCCCGAGCTCGGCCAGGCGCACCTCCGGGCTGTCCCCGGAGACGGGCTCGATCACGGCGGCGCCTCCGCATCCAGCCGGCGGCGGCGGCGGCGCAGGTAGACGGCCAGGGCGGTCCCCGAGAGCACCAGCAAGATTATCGCGGCCACGGCAACCCCGATTGGGAAGGGCGCCCTGCGGGCCGACCTCGGGTGGTGTCGGGGCGGCGTCGGGGATGGGGTCGGGGTCGGCGAGACGGCCACCGATATCGGCGTCCCCGAGCTGGAGCTGAGGGCCACCGGCGGGGGGGCGGTCGTGTCGAGAGCGCGGGCCGCCGCCCCCTGCCGGGTGAGCGGATTCCACACCCCGGCAAGCACCGTCAAGGGAGTCGTGGACAGGGCCGAGAGACCACTCACCTCCTGGCTGGGAAGCCCGACCTCGAACGCCGCCCAGGTGCCCCCTCCATTGACGGAGCGCTGCAGACCACCCCCGGTGCTGCCTCCGTTGTCCCCTCCGACGTACACGACCGCCGGGTTGTTGGGATCGAAGGCGATGGCGTCGACCGACCAGAGCGCGCCCCCGGCCAGGGTCTGCGCCTGCCAGGTGTTGCCGCCGTCCGGGCTGGCATAGAGGCCCTTGAGACTGCCCACCAGAATCGGAGGGACCGTGCCTCCCTTGAGCACCGGACCGGCCGCTACCGAGAAGACCGGCGCTCCGCCGGGGTCACCTCCGGGGAGGGCCTGCCAACCCGAGGAGACCCCGACTGCCAGGGACCGGTAAAGGTTGTTCCGCTGGGCCAGCTGGTCCGATCCGGCGATCACCCCCAGCGGGGTGTTGGCGATGATGGAGACTGCGGAGATGCTCAGATTTTGGAGGCCGGCCCGTTCCCAGGCGAGTCCGTCGCCGCTGACGTAAACCCCCGCCTGGGTCCCCAGGACGATCGCGGTGGGGCCTGTCGAAATGGCCCTGACGTCGAGGTTGCGGAGCCCGGTGTCAGCCTTCTTCCAGCCCTGGCCGCCATCAGTGCTGCGGTAGACACCGGAGCGGAGGGTGCCGGCGTAGAGGACCGTCCCGCCGTTGCCATAGGCGAGCGCCCAGGTGAACTGGGTGATCGAGGTGGGGTTCCAGGTCTGTCCGTCGTCGGAGCTGACCCAGACCCCCTGGCTGGTGGCCATGGCCAGATCCTGGGGGGCGGCGGGATTGCCGACAACCTGCCAGACGGTCGTGTGCTGGCGGGCGGGAATCGGCAGCGGCTGAAGCTTGACCCAGGGTCCGGTGGGGCTGGCGGCGCCGGCCAGCAGCGCGGTCAACCCCATCCCCAAAGCGAGCAGGCCCGAGCCCAGCGCAGCGCCTTTCCGCCAGCCCGGGGAGCGATCTGTGGTCACCACGCCGCCGGTTCGATCGTCTGCTCCCGCCCGGGTCCCACCGAGACCCAGTCGACCGGGGCACCGGCCAGCTCGGCGATCCGCTCGATGTAGCGTCGGGCCGGCGCTGGCAGTTCGGAGAGCTGCCGGGCCTCGGTCGTAGTGCTCTGCCAGCCGGGCAGCTCCACGTACTCCGGCTCCAGATGCTTGAGGTGCGAGATGTTGGCCATCGGATGGTCCTGGGGCTCACCCTTGCTGCGGTAGCCGGTGCAGATGCGGATGACCTCCAGCTCGTCGAGGACGTCAAGCTTGGTGAGGGCGATGGAGTCGATCCCGTTGACCGCGACCGCGTAGCGGGCCACGCAGGCGTCGAACCAGCCTACCCGGCGGGCCCGGCCGGTCGTGGTGCCGTACTCTGCCCCGCGCTCGCGGAGGTACTCGCCCAGGCTGCCCTCCAGCTCCGTCGGGAAGGGGCCGTACCCGACTCTGGTGGTGTAGGCCTTGAGGACGCCGATCGTGCGGACCACGTGGCGAGGACCAATTCCGGCCCCGGCCAGCGCTCCCCCGGCCGAGGGATAGGAGCTGGTCACGTATGGGTAGGTGCCCAGATCGAGGTCGAGCATGGTCCCCTGAGCCCCCTCCAGGATCATCCGATCAGCCCGGGAGAGCGCCCCCTGGATCAGGGGGTAGGGATCCCGGATGAAGCGATCCAGCCGCCCCGCATAGTCCGTGTACTCGGCCAGGATGGCCTCCACGGTGAAGGGCGGAGCCGAGTAGAGCCGAACCAAGGCATCGTTCTTGAGGGGCAGGACGAAGTTGAGCTTCTTCTCCAGGAAGCTCAACTTCTGCAGGTCGCCGACCCGGAACCCGATCCGCCTCACCTTGTCGCTGTAGGCCGGGCCTACCCCCCGGTAGGTGGTTCCCAGCCGGTCGTCGCCGCGGGCCCCCTCCTCCATCCGGTCCAGGACGGGGTGGTAGGGCATGATCATGTGGGCCCGTTCGCTGATCACCAGGTTGTCCAGGTTGGCGCCCTGGGCCTCCAGCTCCTCCAGCTCCTGGAGCAGCACCCGAGGGTCGAGAACCACCCCGTTGCCGATAACGCAGACGGTCTCCGGGTGGAGGATTCCGGCCGGGATAAGGTTGAACTTAAAGGTGTGCCCGTCGACCACCACCGTGTGCCCGGCGTTGTTGCCCCCCTGGCTGCGGATCACCATCTGAGCCGACTCCGCCAGCAGGTCGACGATCTTGCCCTTGCCCTCGTCGCCCCACTGGCCGCCGAGGCAGATGACTACGCTCACCGCCTGGGCTCGCTCACCCGGAAGGGTCCTGGTGAATCCGATCGATGTCGTGGAAGGCGGTCTGGCCAGCGTTGAAGTAGAGGCTGATCCTGTCCACCGGGCCGTTTCGGTTCTTGGCGATCTCCAATTCGGTCACCGCGGGGTCCTTGCCCTCCTCGTGCATCCCCGGGCGGTAGAGGAACATGACGATGTCCGAGTCCTGCTCGATGCTGCCCGAGTCGCGCAGGTCGCTCAGCTGGGGCCGCCGGTCCGTGCGCCGCTCCGACTCTCGGTTGAGCTGGGAGACGGCGATCACAGGTACGTCGAGCTCGCGCGCCAGGCTCTTCAGCCCGGCCGAGATCTCGGAGACCTCCTGCGCCCTCGAGTCGGAGCGGGTGGTGGAGCGCATCAGCTGGAGGTAGTCGACGATGAAGAGGTCGACCTGGTTGGCCGCCCGGAGTCGGCGCGCCTTGGCACGCATCTCGATAACCGAGAGGGCCGGGGTGTCGTCAATGTAGATGGCGGCCCGGCTCAGGGTGTCCATAGCGGTGGCGATCTTCTGCCAGGTGTCGTCGGCCAGCTGCCCGGTACGCAATCGATAGGAGTCCACCCCGGCCTCGCTGCAGAGCATGCGCTGGACCAGGGCGTCCCGCGACATCTCCAGACTGAATACGGCCACCCCATGGTGGCGCTGCACCGCCGCATGGCGGGCCACGTTGAGGGCGAACGAGGTCTTGCCCACCCCCGGGCGGGCGGCCACCACGATCAGCTCCGAGCGCTGAAACCCGGAGGTGACCGCATCCAGCTTGCCGAAGCCGCTGGCGACCCCGGTCACCGAGCGCTTGGCGCGCTGGTTGTAGGCGTTCTGGAGCGTCTCCCACGTCTGCGGCAGCCGCTCGGCGATCGATTCGAAGTCGGACTTCACCCGCCCCCGGTCAGCCACCTGGAAAACTGTGCGCTCGGCCTCCTCGATGGCCGGCTGGGCCTCCAGCGACTCGTCGAAGCCGAGGTCGGCCAGCCGCCCCCCAGCGGCGATCAGGCGGCGCTTGAGGGAGTGATCGGTGACGATCCGGGCGTAGTACTCGACGTTGGCCGCAGTGGGGACCGAGGCGGCCAGCGAGGTCAGCATCTCCAGACCGCCTACCCGTTCCAAGGAGCCCTGCCGCTCCAGCTCGTCGGCCAAGGTGAGGGTGTCGACCGGAGTTCCCTGGGAGAAGAGGTGCAGCATGGCCCGGAAGACGTCGCCGTGGGCGGCGAGGTAGAAGTCGTCAGCCTCCAGCTTGCCGACCACCACGCCGATCTGATCCTTGTCCAGCAGCAGTGCTCCCAGGACCGAGCGCTCGGCGTCGACGTTGTGGGGAGGGAGCCGGAGCGGGGTGGCCGGCCGGAGCTCCGGCCGGGCGCTCACGCCGCGACGACCCGGACTTTGATCCGGGCCTCGACCTCAGCATGGAGTTTGGCCACGGCCTGGTGCTCTCCCACCTCATGGGCGGGCTCGAAATCGATCTTGCGCCGGTCCAAGGTCACCCCCAGCTGGGACTCGATGGCCTCCGCCACGTCGATGTTGACCACGGCGCCGTAGAGCTTGCCGGTCTCCCCGGCCCGGGCGGAGATCTCGACCACGGCGGACTCCAGCCGGGCGGCGGTGGCCCGGGCGTCGGTCAGCTCGGCCTCCACCTTGTGGCGCTGGCGCTCCTTCTGGGCCCGGATCTGCGCCTCTGCGGTGGCCCGGGCGGGCTGGGCCAGGTGGCGAGGAAGGAGGAAGTTGCGGGCGTAGCCGTCGGCCACCTCCCGGACATCGCCGGCGCGCCCGGTCCCGGACACGTCTTTGGTAAGGATGACCTTCAAATCGACTGCTCCTTGCTAGCTGGGGGCAGGGGAAGGTCGGACCCGGCCTCGCCGCCTGCCGCAGCCGGACTCCCCCCGGCCGACTCCTGCGAACGGTACCAGGGAGCGGGCTCCACCGGCGGGCGCGCCGCGGCCAGGGGCCGGGCTTGGCGCCGGGCCAGCGCCGGCCCCGTACGGGCCAGCAGGGCCAATCGCCCAGCCGCGAGCGTCCCCCGGCGGAGGTCCTCGTCGAACCGGCTTCGCCGGGCCCGGATGTCGGCCTCGATCTCCTCGCGGAGACCCCGGGGGGCCTGCGAATTGAAGGCCCGGACCGCCAGCACGGTCAAGGCGATGGCGTCCATCTGGCCGACCACGGGGATCCAGGCGGGCAGGTCGATAGCCGGGTTGAGGATCAGGGCCAGAGAACCCGCCAGGGCGGCCTTCAGGGGGGCGGGGGTGCGCGGATCGCGGGCCAGGCAGTAGGCGAGGCGGAGCTGCTGCGGCAGCTCCACGATCAAGAGCCGGAGCAGCTTGAGGCGATGGATGGTGGACACCCCAGTTATTACGCGACCCTCCCCGACCGAACCAGTTTATCCGGAGCGGCGCCGGAAGGCGGCCTTGATTCCCGGCCCTAGCTGGGCGGCGCCGTCCATCCCGGCTCTCCACTTCGGGGTTGCCAGTCGGGCCGGCGCAATTCCAGAAGCTGGAGCGCCGCGGCCCCGGCACCGGGATCCTCCCCGCCGGACAGTTCCCCTTCCATCACAGCCTCCAGGAGGACCTTTTGAGCCCGGCCCACCCAGGGGCCGGCCGGGAGTGAGTAGGCCCGCTTGAGCTGCTCGCCGCCGAGGGGAGGCCGCATCCCGCCCGGGTGCTCTTGGGCGACCGCAGCCAGGCGCAGCTCCAGCTCGACGAGCTGCTCCAAACCCGGGAAGGAGGAGCCTTGGGTATCGGCCCGGGCCAGCGCCAGCAGCTCGGGCAGCAGCTCCCCGGCGGCGTGCCAGAGCCGGCGGACGGCGCTGTCCGCCCACTCCGAGCTGTACTGGATGGGCCGCATGTGGAGCAGTACCAGCCGCCCCACAGCCTCGATCTCGGCCCCGCTGAAGCGCAGCCGCCGCATCACCGCCTCGGCCAGTTCGGCGCCCGCCTGGGGGTGGCCGTGGAAGGTAGGGCCTTCGGGGGCGGCCTGGACGGTCACGGGCTTGCCGACATCGTGGAAGAGGACCGCCAGCCGCACCGTCCGATCGGGGACGGCGACCCGGAGGGCGAGGCAGGTGTGCTCGAAGACGTCGCCCAGGTGGTAACCGGACTGGTCGACCCCGGCCATGGCGGCCAGCTCCGGGGAAACCTGGCTGAGCAGCCCGGTGCGGAGCAGGATGCTCAGCCCGAGGTCCGGTCGGGGCGCGACCAGGAGTTTGACCAGCTCGTCCCGGACCCGCTCCGGGGACACGATCCCCAGGCGGACCGCCATTTCGGCCATCGCCTCCTCCAACCCGGCTGCGAGCCGGAACTCCAGCTGGGCCACGAAGCGAGCCGCGCGGAGCATGCGCAGGGGGTCCTCCGAGAAGGTCTCCCCGGGAGGCAGCGGGGTACGGAGCACCCCCTGGCGGAGGTCGTCGAGGCCGAGTCCAGTGGGGTCCCCAATCCTCCCCTCGCCATCCAGGAGCAAGGCGTTGAAGGTGAAGTCCCGCCGCCGGGCATCCTCCGCCAGCGTCCCAGCCCGGACCGTGGGCTTGCGGCTCTCGGGAACATAAGCCTCGGACCGGGCTCGGACGAACTCCACGGTGAAGCGCTCCCCTCCGGGCAGCAGGAAGGCGACCTGGGCGGTGCCGAACCGTTCGAAGGCGACCACTCGTGCCCGCCGGTCCCAGCGCTGGCGGAGCCATTCCGCGGCGGTCTCGGCGCGGCCGCGCTCGACCACCACATCGACGTCCGACTGGTCCTGCCGACCCATCAGCAGGTCGCGGACGAATCCCCCCACCAGGCAGGTCCGGGCCCCGATGGCCCTTTCCATCTCGGGCAGCAGTCGGCGCAGCCCAGCGGCGGAGGGCACCTCGGGGACAGGCCTGACCCGCGAACTCGGGTCAGGCGAAGACGACGTCGTCATCCGAGGTGACCTCGCCCGGGACCACCAGTTCGTCGCAGGTGGGGCAGTAGTAGCGCAGCTCGAGCGCGGTGCCGCAGCGGGGATGAGCAGGCGCGGCCGACCCGCCCGGTCCGCCCCAGCGATCCAAAGCTTCGATCACGGCGGCGAGCCCCCGGCCAGCCGAGGTGAGCCGGTAGTCCACTCTCGGAGGACGGGCGGAATAGCGCTGGCTCTCCAGCACCCCGGTCAGCTCCAGCCGGCGGAGCCGTTCGCTGAGCACGTTGGATGCGATCTCGGGCAGCGACCGCTGCAGGTCACTGAAGCGGCGCGGGCCGCGCAGCAGCTCCTGCACCAGCAGTAGGGCCCAGCGATCGCCCACCTGGTCCAGAGCCGCCGCCAGTCCGGTGCGCTCAGGAGCTGGAACCTCGGCCACCTCCGAATCTTCGCTGCTGCGGGGAAACCGGGTTTGGCGGGCGCTTCGATTGGATATAGTTGCTACTTGCAAGGCACTACTAACTTATCCTAGGAGGACCCGGGTGAGCTTCGCAGATGAACTGGAGGCGGCGGCGGCGGCGGTCAGGGAGGGAGCGCTCCCGGCGGTGGTGGGAGTCGGCAGGCGCTGGCCCTCGGGGAGTGGCGTGGTGTTCGCCGAGGGTCTGGTCGTGACCAGCGCTCACAACGTCCATTCCGAGCGACCCCAGGTGCACTTCTCGGACGGCACCCGGCGAGATGGAGAGTCGGTGAACGTCGACGTGGCCGGCGACCTGGCGGTGATCAAGGTTGAGACCGGAGAGGCCCCGGCCGCCCGCTGGGGGTCGGCGGAGCCTCAGCTTGGAACCCCCGTCTTCGCCGCCGCCAATCCCGGCGGCCGGGGACTGAGGCTGAGCTTCGGAGTGGTCTCGGCCCAGGATCAGGACTTCCGTGGCCCGGAGGGACACGCGATCACTGGCAGTTTCGAGCACACGGCGCCGCTGCCCCACGGCTCCTCAGGAGGCCCCGTGCTCTCCCTGACCGGCGAGCTGCTAGGCATCAACACCAAGCGGCTCGGAGAGGGCCTGTACGCGGCGCTGCGTGCCGACGCGGCCCTGCGCACCCGGCTGGAGGATCTCGGCCGCGGCGAGCAGATCGCACGACCGTACCTGGGAGTCGGGCTGCTGCCTTCAGAGGTCGCCCGTCGGTTGCGGGCCTCAGTCGGGCTCGAGGAGCGCAATGGCGTGCTGGTCCAGCACTTGGACGCGGAGGGTCCCGCCGCGGCGGCCGGGGTGATCAAAGGGGACTTGCTCACCAAGGCGCACGGGCTCGCACTGTCCAGGACAGCTGATCTGCACCGCGCTATGGCCGCGCTCAAGCCGGGCGACCAGATCGAGCTGGAGCTGGTCCGCGGAGCTGAGGAGAAGCGGCTCACGGCCACCCTCGGCACCGCCCCTGAGCGGGCCGAGCAGGAGCTGCGCGGGCGCCGCTACCACCGCCGGCGCTAACCAAGACCCGGAGTCGACGCAGGACGGACTGGCCAGAGTTCTGGCCGGTCCGTTTTCTGTTCGTCCAGGCGGAACGCGTCCCTATACTGAGCCCGGGAGGAGCGCCGAAAGTGTCACCGGGAGTCAGGGGTCGGAAGTCTTGTCGCGACTTCTGAGCCACCAGCGGAATCCGCTCGGCCGCACCGTCAGGCTGCTCGGGTGGATGGCCGACCACCCGGCGGACGACTACGGCGTCCGGCAGTTGGCCGCGGCGGTCGGGATGGCGCCCAGCACGGTCCATCGATCGCTTGGTGCCCTCGAGGAGGAGGGCCTGATCGAATCCGTGGCCTCGACCGGCCGCTACCGACTCAGCCTGGGCTTCTACCGGCTGGCCCTGCAGGGAGCCGCCCGGGCACCGGTGGTGGCGCTGGCTCTGCCCCACCTCCGGGCGGCCGCCCACACCGGAGGCGAGACCGCGCTTTTGGCTCTCTATGGGGCCCCCCAGCTGGCGGCCATGTACGTGACCGAGATCCCGGCCCGACACCCCCTCCAGGTCCGGCCGGCGCTCCATGAGTGGATGCCGCTCACCGGTTGTGCGGCGGGCCTGGCAATCCTCTCCGGCCTGGACGGGGAGACCCTCGTCTCGGCGTTCGGCCGGGAGCGCGCCACGGTCGGCGCCTCCGAACTCGCCCGGCAACTGGCCGAGGTGCGGGGCCGAGGCTTCGCGTCGCTCCCAGCCCGGCCGGGCACCTTTGCCCACGAGCTGGCGGCGTCGTTCTCCGGACCGGGCGGACAAATCCTGGGGGCGGTCGCGTTCGCGGTACCTGAGCGCCGGTTCAACCCCGTACTCGAAGGTTCTCTGGGCCAGCTCCTGGTCGACCAGGGACGCCTCATCTCGGCCGCGCTGACGGGCTAGGCCCGAGACCTCCGACTCTAGCCGACCGCGACCTCCGGGGTGGGAGTTAGCCGGTCTCCCCAGTGGTCCAATCCGAACTCCACCGCCCCCAGCAGTCCCTGATCCTCGCCGAGCGCGGCTCGCTCCACTCGGCAGCTGCCACGGACCGACGGCAATGAGGCTTCTCCGAGGCTGCCCATGATCTCGCTCCAGAAGTCCGGCGAGGAGGCGACCACGCCGCCCCCCAGCGCTACCGCTTCCGGATTGAGCAGGTTTATCAGCCCCCCGAGGGCGAGGCCGATGTAGCGGGCGGCCCGGCTCAAGATCGCTCGAGCCGCCGGGTCCCCGGCGGAGGCCATTCGACTGACCTCGAAGGCGCTGGCCACCCCCGCCTCGCGGGCGATCGCGGTCCCCGAGGCGAGCGCCTCCAGGCAACCCCGGTTGCCGCAGTTGCAGGCTGGCCCGCCCGGGAAGATGACCATGTGGCCGAATTCCCCAGCGCTCCCCTGGTACCCCCGGTAGAGCCGGCCCCCCAGGATCAGGCCGGCCCCGATTCCGGTGCTGACGGTGACGTAGACGAAGTCCTGAGTCCCCCGCCCGGTGCCCCGCCGGTACTCGGCGAGCGCCGCCAGGCTGGCGTCGTGCTCGACCAGGCAGCGGCACCCGAGCCGCTTCTCGAGCAGTTCGCGCAGCGGCACCCCCCGCCACCCGGGAAGGTTGGGCGCTCCGGCCACGACTCCGGTCCCGCTGTCGACGGGGCCGGGAACTCCGACCGCGAGCAGCAGCTGGGAGAGACTCGCCTCTGGCTCGGCCGCGACCGCTTCCCGGACCAGACCGTCGATTTGGGCCAGGATCCCTGTCGGTCCCTCGGAGGCGGCCGTCCGGGCTCTCCCCCGGCGCCGGACGATGCCGTCCGGGCCGGCCAGCCCCACCCTCAGCCAGGTTCCGCCCAGGTCGACCCCGGCGACGAAGGTGGGCGCGCCCGCGGCGACGACCATCTAACTCAGGACTCCGCCCTAGTGGGCAAGGGCGGGAGACCTGCCAGCTCCCGGAGCCGCTCGACGTTGGCCCGGTCAGGTCCCTGGCGCTCCAAACCGGGCACCTCGAGGATGAATGGGGCGGCAGCCAGCTGGGGATCGGCGAGGATCCGCCGGAACGCCTCAGCGCCGATCTCCCCATCGCCAATGTTCTGGTGGCGGTCGACGTTGGACGCGAATGGTGCCTTGGAGTCGTTGGCATGGATTGCGGCCAGGCGGGGGAATCCGATCTCCCGGTCCAGTTCAGCCACCAGTCGCTCGAGCCCGGCCGGCTCCCGCAGGTCGTAGCCCGCGGTGAAGGCGTGGGCGGTATCCAGGCAGAGGCGCAGCCGCGGGTCATCCACCCCGGCCATCATCTCGCCGATCTGGGCGAAGGAGCTGCCGATGTTGGCTCCCGAGCCGGCGCTGTTCTCGATGATCAGCAGGCTCTCGCCGTTGGTCTCGGCGAGGATCCCCCGCAGCGCCGCGACCATCTGGGGAAGCACCGCCTCGAAGCCCTGGCCCTTGTGCGATCCCGGGTGGAAGATCACGCCCCGCACGCCCAGCAGGTTGGCCATCTCCAGGTGGTGCTGCAGCGAGCCCCGCGATTGGGCCAGCAGCTCCTCCTTGGCGGTGGCCAGGTTGATCAGGTACGCGGCGTGAAAGAAGAAGGCGTCCAGTGAGGTCTCGGCCATCCTCCGGCGGAAGGTCGCCACCTGCTCCTCGTCCGGGTGGAGCCGGCGCCAGGTCTGGGGCGCGCTGGGGTGGATCTGCACCGCCTCGGCGCCGATCTCCAGGGCACGATCGAATGCGGTCGAGATCCCGCCCTGGGAGGAAACGTGGGCTCCGATGGTGACCATGACTATCCCGGCGGCGCCGCGGCGGGCGGCACATAGACCTGGGAGCTGGGTGGCGCCACGATCGCCTGGGCGCGGCCGAAGGCGCTGTAGCGCAGGGTGATCGGCTGGTCTCCGGTGATGGACAACTCCAGAAGGTAGTTGGTGGCGGGCGCCACGAACAGACGTAATGATGAGCTTCCGCCCCGCTCCTCGACCACCAAAACGTCAACTCCGCGGAGCCGGGCCCGGCGGACCGTGAGCACGCCCCTGATCGCGTGCCTCAAGGTTGCCCCCAGGCCAGCTGCTGAAAACGGCTCGACGCTCTGCCGGTAACTGCGGGCCACCGCCTGGGGCTGGAGCACCCAGGTCGTGGCCGGGTTGAGGTTCCCAGGCAGGGCGCTGATCCCCAGCTCCTGCAGCTCGGTGGGAGAGCGGACGTAGACCCGAGTGCCGATCGCCACCACGTCGCTTCGAAAGACGGCTGTGTGGGGCACGGCGATGTCCAGGGTCCCGGAGAAGCTGCCGTCGTGACGGACCAGAACCTGGAAGGTGGTGGTGGTGTCAACGGCCCGGCTGCTGCCGCTTATCCGGTAGGCGCCCAGGCTGGCCATAGAGCCGGTGACGCGGCGGAGCAGGGCTGCCGCCGTGGGCAGCCCCGGGCCGCAGCCGGCCAGGAGCGGGACCAGTAAAAGCGCCAGCGCCAGCGCCCTCGACCACCTGCCGAGAAGGGGTCCAGAAGGCCGGCGTCGGGGGCGACGGACGACCGGGGTGGCTCTGGCCAAACTCAAACCTTCCAGACCAGCACCGCCATCGCGTAGGCGAGGTAGAGAATCAGACCGACCGGGGCCAGGACCCACGCGTTGACTCCCCGCCGGCCCATGGCCAGGATCGCCACGCCCACCGCCAGGGCGGTGAGTCCAGCCGAGAGGAAGCCGGCTCCGGTGAGCTTCCAGGGAGTGAAGCAGAGCCCGACGACAGCGGGGAAGGTGGCCTGGAAGACCATCGACCCAGTCACGTTGCCGAGCGCCAGGCTGTCCCGGTCGCGACGGATCCAGAGGGCACCCGCCGTGACTTCGGGAAGCTCGGTGGCGATGGGGACCAAGAGGAGCGCCAGCACCAGCGGAGAGAGGTGCGCCCCAAGGGCGACCTGGTGGAGGCCGATGAGGAAGAGTTCACTGGCCCCGGCGAGCCCGGCCAGGCCGATCACCGCCTGCAGCGCGGGCAGGGCCAGCCGGCCCCGGCCGTCCGGAGTCCAGCCGCCCGCAATTCGAGAGAACCAGAGGGGCTCGAAGTCACCTTGGGGGGCTGGGTCGGCCCGCAGGGTACGGCGCACGAAGGCGACATACAGGACGACCAGCAGGGCAGCATCGGCCCATCGCACCGGGGTCGGCAGGAGCGCGCCCGCGATCAACAGCCCGAAGCTGAGCGCGAAGGCCCAGAGCGGTCTCCGGGCATCCGCGGTCGAAACCCGGAGGCGCGCCCGGCCGCACAGGATGCAGACCACCCCAACCAGCCCCAGGCCGACGGTCGCCAACATCAGGGGCGCCCCCAGGATCGCACCGGTGGCGGTTTGGGTCGCCTGGTGCCCCCCGGCGATGAGGGCGATGACCGGAACGATGGTCTCCGGCATGGCGGTGCCCACCGCGGCCATGACGCTCCCGGTCATCCCGTGGCCCAGTCCGAGGCTGCGGGCGGCCCACTCGATGGCGTTGGTGAAGAGCGAGGCTGCGATCAGCATCAGCACCAGGCCGCCGGCGAAGGCGAGGGCTATCTGCATTTGTTCAGGGTGAAGCGGGCCGCGCCCGGCCCGGCCGGGCCCAACCCAGAAGGTCGACCGCCAGGGCCAACCCATGTCTTGCGACCTCGCCCGGGCCAACCCCCTGGATCCGCTCTGGGGGCGAAAGTCGGGCGGGGGCCAGGGCGTCTGCGATCCGCTGCCGGTACCAGGGGAAGAGCGACCGGGGCAACCGGTCAGCGGGGAACCACTCGATCCGCCAGGCTTCCCGGCTTCGCCGGACTCGGCCGCCTACCGCCCGAGCCCGGAAGACGACGTCGGTGTCGCGTCTGAGGCCGGTGAAGCGGTAGTAGCCGGTCAGCCGCTCGATTTCAATCTCCAGACCGGTCTCCTCCTCGGCCTCTCGAACCACGGTCGCAGCGGGGTCTTCCGACCTCCCGACATGGCCCCCGGGCGGCTCCCACCCGGGGGGCCACAGCCGCAACTGGAGGAGAACTCGGTCCTGATCGTCGACCAGGACAGCCTGGGCGCCGACGACCTGGCCGGAAGCTAGGGGAAGCACGGGTTGGCCAGCGCCGTGGCCAGCGCCGGGGAGGCGGGCGAGATCAGGTAGCTGAGGCTGGGGAAAAACTCCTGGGGCGGGTTGCCGTTCACCAGCAGGCGCCAGAGCCCGTCGGCGGCGGCCAGGATCGGGGCCCCGAGGGAGAAGCCGGAGTTGAAGAAGTTGGGCAGGACGAAGAAGACCAGCAAGGCGGCGATCAGGATTCCCATCCGATTGCGGTCGATCCATTGGAAGAGACCGGGAGCGTGACTTCGGAAGAGCCCGTCGGCCACCCCATAGCCGTCCAGAGGGGGGATCGGGACCAGGTTGAAGATGAAGAGGATGACATTGACGAAGAAGGCCTCGATCAGGATCCAGTAGGCGTAGCCGGCGAGGTTCAGGTTGAAACTGGGCAGCGCGCAGGTCTGGGTCAGGGGGTCGGCGAAGATCAAGAGCCGCAGTAGCAGGCAGATCACCGCCGCAACCGCCAGGTTGCTCAGAGGCCCGGCGGCCGAGAGCCAGGCGCGCTCGCGGCCGCGCCGGACGTAGAGCGGGTTGAACTGAACGGGTCGGGCAAATCCGATCCCGACCAGGACCAGCGCCGCCAGGCCGACCGGGTCGATCTGACTTGCCGGGTTGAAGGAGAGCCGGCCCTGGGCCTTCGGGGTTGGATCCCCGTAGGACGTGGCTACCCAGGCGTGGCAGTATTCGTGGACGGTGAACCCGATGACGATGCCGGGGACGGCGAAGAGCAGCAGGACGAGGTAGAACTCGACGGCAGTCCCGAGCACCGAGTCTCAGTCCAGGACGATCTTGCGGGCTCGGCGCCGACTCTTCGATCCTTGGGAGTGGCGTCGGTGCTCGAGCGCCGCCGACGCCGCCAGAAACACCTCGCGCTGGGCCTTGAGCAGATGGACCCGCGATTCGGGCGGCACCAGCTCGCCCAGTTCGCCCGCCGCCCGCGCGACCGCACCCCCGATCTGCCGGGCCGCCCATCCGCCAAACTGTCGGGCCGCCTCTTCACGCTCCATCACTTACTCCCAAAATGAATCGCCAGCCGGCCGTCCTCAAGGTGGGCCGAGGTGGTCAGCTTGCCATGCAACACCCGGGGCAGGCTGATCTCTCGCTTGTACGGCCCGACGCTGACGTAGAGCTCGTCGTCCCGCTGGGTCAGTTCCACCTGGTCCCGGGTGGCGAAGGGCAGCTGCAAGGTGAGCACATAGACGTCGCCTTCCTTGCGCAGGGCCTGGGGCTTGGTGTTGAAGAGAATCGCGCTCGGATCGACCTCGCCAAAGAGGGACTGGGCCAGCTCACTGAGGTTTTCCAACCCCAGCACCTCGTGGTCGAAGAGCTGGCTGTTGAGAATCGGCACCGGTGAAAAGGCGGCCTCCACCTGGGTTGCGTAGCGCTGCTGCGACTTGCGCCAATCGGCAAAGTAACCGTCCCCGACCGCCTCCGGGAGGACTCGGTTGACCAGCACGGCGTCGACCTGATAGTCGTACAGATTGAGGTACGTGTAGGCCCGTTGCGCCTCCTTGATCACCATCTTTTCGAGGTTGAGTACCAAGCGCACGGTGCAGGTCTTGGAGTCACTGAGGACTTCCTTCATCGATTCCAGGTCGACTAAGAGGTCCTTGATCGATCCATAGATTTCGTCGCCTGGTAATGGGATTTTCACGAAGGGCTGGATCATCGGACGGGCCACCCGCATGACCTTTCGCTCGAGCGGAAAGATCCGGTCCAAGTACCAGCGAGCCACGTCGGGAAAAGCGAGCAGTTGCAAGGTTTCCCCGGTCGGGGCGCAGTCGACGATGAGCACGTCATACTCCTGCATTCGGGCGTGCCGGCGGATCCACATCAAGCTCGAAATCTCCTCCATCCCAGGCGGAGTTGCGAGCTCCTCGGCGATGATTTCGTCGACCCCCTGGCTGTTGAAGAGGACCGCGAGATAGCCGTGAATCTTGTCCCAGTGCCCCTCCATTTCGTGGAGCGCGTTGACCTCCTGGGCGAACAGGTTGGGCGCGACCTCGACGGGCAGCGCCGCAAGTTCATGCTCTAGCGAGTCGCCCAGGCTGTGGGCGGCGTCGGTGGAGATGACCAGCGTCTTGAGGCCCTGCTCCGCGCATTTGACAGCGGTAGCGGCAGCGACCGTTGTCTTGCCCACGCCACCCTTGCCGGTGTAGAGGATCACCCGCATCTCAGCGAGTATAGGGAGGGGTGGAATCACCCCTTCCCTAGTGAAGGAAGAGGAAGCCCGCCGCCACCACCACCACCATGAGCGCGCTGACCAGGATGACCTTGCGCAGGTCCAGCCAGAGGTAAGGAGTGCGGTCGGTGGGAATCGCCGGGGTTTCGTCGAGCGGCTCCAAGTGGGCGATCTGCTGGCGTTGCCGCTCGGCCCGGCCCGCGACCCTCCCCTTCCGGGGGAGGAAGGAAGTTGACCCTGCGGCCCCGCTCCCGGTCGCCGACGCCACTGCGGGGGCACTCTCCGGTTCGGCCGGTAGGACCGGGCCAGGCTCCTTCGGCGGCGTCGTGCGGCGGGGCAGAAACGAGCTCCGCGCCCCGGTCGGGCGCGGGTCGGGAACCGGACTGGGAACCGCCTCCGGAGCCGACGAGGGCTGGGCGGCGGAGCTTTCCGTCCCCGAGGAGGACGATGGGGAGTGCGTCGGCGGCCGCTTCCGGGCGCTGGAGACGGGGCGGCGCTTAGGGCGTCTTGCCAATTGGGGCTCCGCGGTGAGGACGCCCGGATGAAGTCCGGGCTGAGGCGCGGCCAGTGTATCCAAGCCCAGGGCGAGTCTTGGCCGGGGCCGAGGAGTGCAGGCAGCGAGCACCGGCTGGGTGGGGGTCAGCTTGGCGAAGGAGGGGACGAAGCGGTGCCAGCGCCCACTGCCTGCGTGGGCGATGTGTGTGGGGCCACATCTTGTGCCCAGGGTCAATTGAACCACAGAATGTTGTGGACCGCAAGGGCCTCGTTCGAGCGACTTCTGGCCGGCATCGGCGCTCCCCAGCGGGTCGGAACCCGGGCTCGGCCCAGGGTCCTCGGCCCCTCTCCGGGAGCGTAGGCGGGGGCGTCGATGTGGGCCTCCCGGCGCCGCCTGCGCACAACCGGCCGAAGGCTCTGGTGGCGACGACTTGGAGAGGCCGCCCAGAACTTCCGGCCAAGCCCAGAACCACTTCCGGGGGAGCCGGACTGCCAAAGAGCCGAGTTCCCGGGCGGGGCCGGGCCGGCCCCCGGGCAGCTCAGACGTTGAAGAGGAAGTGCATCACGTCGCCGTCCTGGACCTGGTAATCGCGGCCCTCCAGGCGGCGCTGACCCCGCTCCCGCACGGCCGCGTAGCTGCCCGCTTCGACGAGCTCCTGCCAGCCGCAGACCTCGGCCCTGATGAAGCCCTTAGCAAAGTCGCTGTGAATCGCCCCGGCGGCGTCCCGGGCATTGGCCCCCAGGGGGACCGTCCAGGCGCGCACCTCCTTCTCCCCGGCGGTGAAGAAGGTGTGCAAGCGGAGGGCGTGATATCCGGCTCGGCTGAGCCGGCCCAACCCGGCCTCGGAGAGACCCAGGCCGGCGAGGAACTCGTCCGCCTCCTCAGGCTCCAGCTCGGAAAGCTCAGCCTCGAGCTTGGCCGACACGGCGACGAAGTCCGCTCCCTCTTGGGCGGCGCGCTCCGAGATTCGCTGGGCGGGTCCCGAGCCGAGGGGCTGGGCTAGATCACCCTCGTCGAGATTGGCAACCAGGATGACCGGCTTGGCGGTGAGCAGCTGGGCCTCCCGCACCCCCACCGACTCGTCGACGCCGAGGGTCACCCGCCGCGCGGGCATCCCTTGGTCGAGCGCTTCTTTGACCTTGGTCAGCCCGGCGACTTCGGCCTGAACCTCGCGGGAGGCGGCGCCGGCGCGGGCCGTCTTGCCAACCCGTTCGAGCCGGCGGTCGACCGTGGCCAGATCGGCCAGGGTGAGCTCCAGCTCCAGGATCTCCAGATCGCGGAGCGGGTCGACCGGGCCCTCGACGTGGCCAACCTCGGAAGCGCTGAAGGCGCGCAGCACAAAGGCGATCGCGTCGGCGCTGCGGATGTGGCCCAGGAACTGATTCCCCAGCCCCTCGCCCTGGTGGGCGCCTCTGACCAGGCCGGCGATGTCGGTGAATGTCACCGTCGCCGGGATCACCTTGGGGGGGTGGAAGACCTCGGCCAACTGGTGGATGCGTTCGTCGGGGACGGCCACGACTCCGGTGTTGGGGTCGATCGTGGTGAAAGGGAAGGCACCTACAGCCACGTGGGCTCTCGTCAAGGCGTTGAAGAGGGTCGACTTGCCGGCGTTGGGCAGCCCGACGATTCCAACCGAGAGGCTCATCCCTTCGGCTCAGCGCCGGCCTGCCGGGGAGAGGACCCGGCGAACCAGCTCGGTCAGACCCCCCTGGCCGGGTCCGGGGATCAGCCAGTCGGCGGCCTGCCGGACCTCCTCGGAGGCGGTCTCCACCGCGACCCGGGTGCCCGCGGCTTCCAGCAGGGGGAGGTCGTTGGGAGCGTCTCCGACGGCGACCACGTCCCCGGGATCGACGCCCAGTTGCCGACAGAGCCAGTTGAGGGCCTTTCCCTTGTTCACCCCCGGGGCCGTGATCTCGCAGAATCCGATCAGAGATCGGGTCACCTCCGCCCTTCCTCCGAGCAGCTCTTGGAGCTCGGCCAACGCCGCCTGGAAGCGATCCCGGTCCCGGGCAACCACGGTCAACTTGGTACTGCCGCGGCGCACCCGGTCCTCCAGCGTGGGCCGGCCCGCCACTTCGGCGGTGACCTGGGCGATTCCGGTGTAGAAGCGGACGTCGTCATCGACCCGGTCGACGTAGAGATGGTCATCCTGGTAGACGTTGAGGGCGAAGCCACGGCGGCGGCAGAGCGCCAGCACCTCGAGCCCCAATTCGCCGGGGACCTCCTCGCGCCGCAGCACTTTGGCGGCGGCCATCTCCGGCTCGGAACCGCCCTGGGCCAGCTCCTGGATCTGCGCCCCTTGGTAACAGATGAGCGGCAGATCCGCCCCCAGGGCCAGGGCGTGGGGCAGGGCGGATCGATACATCCGACCGGTGGCGATCCCAACCCGGATCCCCTCCTGGTGGGCGAGAGCGACCGCCACCACGTCCCGAGGGTCAATCTGGAGCCGCTCGTCAAGGAGCGTCCCATCCAAGTCCGAGATCAGCAACCTGGGCCTCACCGGCGGGGAGATACCTCGGGATTGGCGCAGGCGAGGGGAGCGCCGCCGTCCAGCACCGCCAGAATGTTGCGCGCGGCCAGCTCGCCCATGGCGGAGCGGGTCTTGCCGGTTGCGCTGCCGAGGTGGGGCAGCAGGACCGCGTTGGCACAGTCGGCCAGTCCGGGGGACATCTCCGGCTCCTGCTCGTAAACGTCGAGGCCGGCGGCGGCGATCTCGCCTGACTGAAGCGCCTCAACCAGGGCGGCCTCGTCGATGATCGGACCCCGAGAGGTGTTGACCAGAACCGCGGTCCTGCGCATGGCGGCCAGCTCGCTCCGACCGATCAGGTGGTGGGTCTGGCTGGTCAAGGGAACGTGGCAGGTGACGAAGTCGGACTCGCGCAGGAGCCGTTCCAGGGAGCACTCCTCGACCTCCACGGAGGCGGCTGGCCGTACCCCGGCCGGGTCGAAGGCCAAAATCCGCATCGAGAAGCCGCGAGCGGCGCGCTGAGCGACCGCCTGCCCGATCCGGCCAAAGCCAATCACGCCCAAGATCGCCCCGGTCACCTCCTGGCCGAGCAGGTAGTCCGGGCGCCAGCCGAAGTACCGTCCCTCCCGCATCTCCCGGTCCGCCTCGACCACCCGGCGCGCCGCCGCCAGAAGAAGGGTCAGGGTGAGGTCGGCAGTGGCGTCGGTGAGCACCTCGGGAGTGTGCCCGACGTAGATCCCCCGGGCGGTGCAGGCCGGAATGTCCACGTTGTCGAGGCCGACCGCGTAGTTGGAGACGACCCTGAGATTGCTGCCCGCGGCGTCCAGGGTGGCGGCGTCGATCCGGTCGCGCAGCTGAGGCAGCAGGGCATCCGCGCCCGCGACCGCTGTCCGATACCGCTCGGGGGCGAGGATCTCACCCAGGATCTTCAGCTCACAGCGTTCGCTGAGCAGGTCCCCAGCGGGACCCGGCACGGGCAGGGTCATCACCACCTTCGGCACTCTCTCGGCATTGTCGCCGATGGCCGGGCGGGGCACGTCCGGGTGGAACTGGCCCGGATGGGGTATATTGAATTCGTTGCCAATTCGCTCTAGACGTCCCTTCCGGCCCACCCATCGCACCGCTTACCTGGCTCCCGATGAGGTCCCCCAGCCGGATCCCGCCCCCTCCGTCAGCTTCTCCGAGCTTGGGCTCTCGGCGCCGATGCTGAGAACCCTCGTCGAGGTTGGGTACAGCGACCCCACTCCGATCCAGGCCCTGACCCTCCCGGTGGCGCTTTCTGGCCGCGACTTCGTCGGCCAGGCTCGGACCGGATCGGGAAAGACCGCCGCCTTCGCCGTGCCCATCCTGGAGCGCCTCGATCCCACCCTGACCACGGTCCAGGCGCTGGTGCTCTGCCCCACGCGGGAGCTGGCCGCTCAGGTCACCCTGGAGTTCGAGAAGCTGGCTCAGGGCCGCTCGGTGCGGACCCTCGCCGTGGTCGGCGGGGACCCCATCAAGCGCCAGCTGGACGGGCTCATCGCCCACCCCCAAGTGGTGGTCGGCACCCCGGGTCGGGTCCTCGACCACCTCCAGCGCCGCACCCTCTCACTGCGGGCAATCCGCTTCGTGGTCCTCGACGAGGCCGACCGGATGCTGGACATGGGATTCGCTCCGGACGTGGAGCGGATCCTTCTGCAGACCTCCAAGGAACGCCAGACCATGCTCTTCTCGGCGACCATGCCGGAGTGGGTCCACCGGCTGGCGGCCCGGCATATGCACGATGCGGAGACGGTCTCGGTGAGCGGGCGGACCGAATTGGTCCCCACCATCCGCCAGTGGTGCATTGAATGTTCCTGGTCCGAGAAGGAAGAGGCGCTCGGGATGCTGATGGACAGTCCCCTGGTGACCCTGGGGTTGATCTTCAGCAACACCAAGCGGAATGCTGACCACCTGCACACGGCCCTGCTGGGCCGCGGGTACGACGTCACCGTGATTCACGGCGACCTCTCGCAGCGCGAGCGGGACCAGGCCCTGGAGCGGTTCCGGCACAGCCGGGTGCGCTTCCTGATCGCGACCGACGTGGCCGCCCGGGGCATCGACATCGACGACATCAGCCACGTCATCAATTACGACATCCCGGCCACCCCCGAGGACTACGTCCATCGGGTGGGGCGCACCGCCCGAGCCGGCCGCGACGGGGTGGCCCTGACCCTGATCACCCCGATCGAGATCCTCAAGATCAGGGACATAGAGCGGCACACCAAGCGTCCCATCGAGCACCACACTCTCGACGACCTGAAGCTGCTCGCCGGCACAGCCGGCGCCCTGGTCGGCTGAGCCAGCCGTACCGCTGATCCCCCCGGGCGACCCCGGGTCGGCCACCCAGGAACCGGGGTGAACTCGATCAGCCTGCACTGAGCACTCGGGACGTGGACCGGTCACATGGGCTCGCCGGGGCCGCAGCAGGCGGGAGGGGCAGGGGAGGCATCGAGCCGCCCAGGCTGCCGGTCGACGAACCAATCCCATCCGTACTGCTATTTGCTATACTGCGTATTGCACTATGGCAGACAGCAATTGGCGCCGCCCTACCCGCGACCTGGTCTGTCTGGCCACCCTGGCCCTGCTGGCGGAGAAGCCCCGGCACGCCTACGGAATTCAGCGTGAGCTCCAGCAACGCCATAAGGAATTCGCCGCGGGCAAGCCGAGGGCGCTCTACCATGCGGTCGACCGGCTCGCTACCGCGGGGCTGATCGAACTGGCCGAGACCGTTAGGGAGGGCCACCGGCCGGAGCGGATCGTCTATCGGGCGACGGATACGGGCCAGGAGGAGCTGCAGAACTGGCTGACCGATCTGCTCGCTCGGCCGCTGCCGGAGACGTCGGTGTTCTCGGCGGCGGTGAGCATGATCGGCTACCTGCCCGAGCCGGGCGCGCTCCTGGCCCTCTCCAATCGGATCGCGCAGTTGGAGGGCAAGATCGCCGCCTGCGATGCGGTGCTGGCTTCGCTGCAACAGCAATTGGGAATCCCCCGGCTCTTCATGCTGGAGCGCGAGTACGAGCGCAGCCTCTGGCAGGCCGAGCTGGCCTGGGTCACCAAGTTGATCGGCGAACTCCGCTCGGGCGTGCTCGCGGTGGACCAGGAGTGGTTCGAAGCCTTCGCCGAGGACGGCAGGGGAGCGGACCCCGAGGCAGCGACCCCACTGGCGATCCGGGCCCCACGAGGGGGCCGGCCCAAGGGCGTCTCCAGAGGCGACCCCGAGCTAACCGTTCACCTAGGAGGCGCCTCGTGAATGCCACCCCGGAGTCAGTGATCAGCGTCCATCAGTTGCGCCGGGTGTTCAAGTCCCGAAAGTCCACCGTGGAGGCGGTCGTCGGCATCGACCTTGAGGTTTATGCGGGCGAGATCTTCGGCTTCCTTGGGCCCAACGGGGCCGGCAAGACGACCACCCTGCGGATGTTGGCGACCCTACTGCCGCCCACCTCCGGGGAGGCGACCGTGGCCGGCCACGACCTGCGCCGCCAGCCGGCCGAGGTCAGGCGCCGGATCGGCTACGTGGGGCAGCGCGGCGGGGTGGACATCCAGATCACCGGTCGCAGCGAACTGGCCTTCGAGGCTCGTCTCTACGGGATGAGCCTGGCAGCGGCGCGGGAGCGCGCGGCCGAGCTAATCGCGGCGCTGGAGTTGGAATCCTGTGCTGATCGCAAGATCTCAACCTACTCGGGCGGGCAGCGGCGGCGCCTTGACGTCGGGGTCGGCTTGGTGCACCGTCCCCAGCTCCTCTTCCTCGACGAGCCGACCACTGGCCTCGACCCCCAGAGCCGGGTGCGCATGTGGGACGAGGTTCGCAAGCTCAGAGAGGAGGGGACAACCGTCTTCCTCACCACCCACTATTTGGAGGAGGCCGATGCCCTGTGCAATCGGCTAGCGATCATCGACCACGGAGGGATCGTTGCCGAGGGTACCCCGGACGCGCTCAAGCGGGAGGTGGCGGGCGACCTGGTCACGGTCGGAGTCAGCGGGGACGTCGAGGCAGCGCTGCGGCTGCTCCAACCCCAGCCGTTCGTTCGAGAAGCATCGATCGAGGGAAGCGAACTTCGTCTCTACGTCGAGCGCGGCGAGACCGCCACCCCGGACATCCTGCGGCTCCTGGACACGGCCGGACTGGGGCTGACCACGGTGGCACTGAGCCGGCCCAGCCTGGACGACGTCTTCCTGCGCAGCACCGGGCGCTCGCTGCGCGAGTCGGACGCGGCCTAGCGGATTCGAGGAGAGCCCCCCATGAAGCTTGCCCACGACACCTGGTTGGTGTTCCAGCGCTATTTCGGAATCTTCATCCACAACCCGGCTTGGGTCGCGGTGGGGGTGCTGCAACCGGCCCTGTACCTGCTCCTGTTCGCCCCCCTGCTGAAGTCGATCGCCAGCGTCCCCGGCTTCCCCAAGGGCGGCGCCTACAACGTCTTCGTCCCTGGCCTGCTGATCCAGCTCGGGCTCTTCGGGGCCGCCGGGGTCGGCTTCAGCCTGATCTCGGAGCTCCGCCTGGGGGTGGTGGAGCGGCTTCGGGTGACCCCTGTTAGCCGCCTGTCGTTGCTGCTGGGCCGGGCCCTGCGGGACGTCCTCACCCTGTTCGTCCAGGCCCTCATCCTGGTGTTCCTGGCGCTGCCGTTCGGGCTCAGCTTCAAGCCCCTGGGAATCCTGATCGGGCTCGGACTTGTCGCCTTGATCGGGCTCCTGGTGGCCTCGATCTCCTATGCGCTGGCCCTGGCGCTCAAGGACGAGAACTCCTTCGCGCCGATCATTTTCACGGCCAGCCTTCCCCTGCTTCTTCTCTCCGGGGTGCTGCTGCCGATGAGCCTGGCCCCAAGCTGGCTGCGGACGATATCCACCCTCAACCCCTTCTCCCACGCGGTCGCCGCCAATCGAGCGGTCTTCCTGGGCGAGCTCAGCAATCCCAATGTGCTCCAGGGAGTGGTGATCATGGCCCTCCTCGCAGCGGTCGCCGTGTGGTTCGCCGCGCGCTCCTTCGGGAGAGCCATCGCCTGAGCGCTGGCGAGGCGCAGACGGACGTCAGCAGCGATCGGTCAGGTGGGAGCTGGAGCCGTCGCGTCGACCTGGAGGAATCCCTGGGGCACCGGGCCACGCCAGGCCTC
>Ga0307372_10001544_pt1 | contig 40123 bp, 41 predicted proteins | sample OX1MG_FD_202533 | JGI IMG/M metagenome (GOLD analysis project Ga0307372, IMG submission 202533) | Soil microbial communities from Risofladan, Vaasa, Finland - OX-1 | ecosystem: Environmental > Terrestrial > Soil > Coastal area > Acid sulfate soil | place: Finland: Risofladan, Vaasa | collected...
GACCTTTTGACCGGCACCCAAGCCGAGGTCGTGATCGCCGACAAAGGCCTGTGGGGACGCGCATACCGTGACCGGCTCGCCGCCGGCGGCACCGGCCTACTCACACCCGACAAGACACGCACCGCCGCCAACATCGGCCGCGAACGCGCGCTCGCCTCATCACGGCTCGTGATCGAAAGCGTCTTCGCCAACCTCAAAGGCCAGATGCGACTCGAACGCCACCTCGCCAAAACACCGGCCGGACTCGCCGTCCGCATCGCCCAACGCATCCTCGCCCTCACCATCGGGATCCTGCTCAACACCCTCGCCGGACGGCCCGCACGCGCACTCGCCGCCTACGACGGCCGCTAAATCACATCAAGCCTCTAGTACGAGATGAGCGCGTGCAGGTCGTAGTCCGACAGGCGGTCGCGGCCGCCGAGGAACGTCAGGTCGATGACGAAGTTGATGCCGACGACGTGGCCGCCGAGCTGCTCGACGAGGCCGGCGATCGCCTGCACCGTGCCCCCGGTCGCGAGCACGTCGTCGTGGATGACGACGCGCGCCCCGTCCGCGATGGCGTCGGCGTTCACCTCGAGCGCGTTCTCGCCGTATTCGAGGGCGTACCGGGCCGACACCGTCTCCGGGGGAAGCTTGCCCGGTCGCCGGGCGGGAACGAACCCGCACCCGACCGCACAGGCGATCGCGGCGCCGAGCCAGAAGCCGCGCGCCTCCGCTCCGAGGACGAGGTCGGGCTTCCGCTCCGCCGTCCAGTCCGCGAGCTCCGCCACCGCCTGGCGCAGCGCGGCGGCATCGCCGAGCAGCGGAGCGATGTCCTTGAACCCGACGCCCGGCTCGGGGAAGTCCGGGACCTCCCGGATCCTGGACCTGAGGTCGATCTCCGTCTTCATCCGGCGAGCCTCCTGACTGTTCGCCCGAGTAGCAACTGCGAGAGCTCCTGCGCCGCCTCGGTGAGCGCTCGCAGGTCGTCGAGGCCGGCGCGGCGGCGCTCCGGGTTGCGCGAGCGCAGCGACGGAAGCACGAGCGCCTCGAGCAGTCCCGCCTCGCGGTCGGCGGCGGTCCGGAACGCGCGCAGGTGGCGCGGTGCGATGCCGTACCGCGCGAGCCGCTCGCACACTGCGGCGATCTCGACGTCCAGCTCGGTGTACGGCGGCTCGAGGAGCCCGTACTGCTCGAGCTCGCGAGCCCTGGCGGGATCGACGCCTGCCCGTTCGCACAGGTCGTCCACGTCGACGCCGTCCTCGTCGTGCTCGCCGAGGGTGGCGGTCGCACGCTTGCGGCGCGCCTTCGCAGCGCCGGCGGCAAGCTCCTCGCGAATCACGCGCAGCGGCAGGAACTCGTCCCGCTGCAAACGGAGGATCGTCTGCAGCCGCTCGAGGTCGTCCTCGGAGAAGAGCCGGTAGCCGCCCTGCGTCCGCCGCGGCGTGACCAGGCCTTCGCCTTCGAGATACCGGATCTTCGAGATTGAGACGTCGGGGAACTCGGACTTCAGCCTGCGGCAAACCGCGCCGATGGTCAGGAGGCGAGATCGTGAACCTTCGAGCCGTAGGCTTTCGGCGGTCGACATTCAGCGCGCGAGGAAGGTGAGCCGGTACTTGCCGATCTGGAGCTCGTCGCCGTCGGAGAGCTCGGATGACTCGACGCGCTCCCGGTTGACGAAGGTCCCGTTCAGGCTCCCCTGGTCCTCGACGAACCAGCGGCCCTCGCGCTGCACGAGAACGGCGTGCCGCCGCGACACCGTCACGTCGTCGAGGAAGATCGGGCAGTCGGGCGAGCGGCCGATCGTCGTGCGGTCGGCTTGCGGGGTGAACGTCTCCCCCGCGCGGCCGCCGCCGGAGCGGACGACGAGCGCCGGGCCCGCGACCCGCATGTCGTCGAGCTGGTCGAGCTCGTCACCGACCTCTTCCGGGCTGAACGTCTGCGTCTGCTCCGCCGCCTCGGGCGTGTGCAGCAGCGCACCGCACTTCGTGCAGTAGTTCGCCGCCTCCAGATTCTGGAAGCCGCACTCCGGGCAATAGATGTGACTCATTCGAGATCTCGCAATCGCGGCATCAGGGCATCGGTGAGTAAGCGCTTCTGCGCGTCACACTTGGGCGCATAGCGCGTCATGCTCTAGTTCGCCGGCGGGCTGGCCTTGCCGGCGAGGATCTCGGTCAGGGACTCGACGTCGACCTGGCTGAGGATCGTCTCCGGCCCGGCTGCCTTCAGCCGCGCCTGATACTCGGCGCGCAGGATGTCGATCTTCCCGTGCAGCAGGCGGCGCTCGTACGAGATCTCGCGCTCCTCCTCCTGCAGCTTCCGGATGAGCTGCTTGAGATCGGCGTCCGTCAGCGAAGCAAGGTCGGGCAGCAGTTCCACGTGGGCCTTTCGCTCGGGAGGGTCAACCTCAACTTTAGCCTTTCTCGGGCCTCCGTCTAGGTTCGGGCCTCGGCCGTCTCCCCCTGCGCGATCTCCTCGACCATGCCCCGGAGCTCGTCGACGAGCTCCTCGGAGGCCTCCAGGGTCTCTCCCTCGGCGTACAGGTGCAGGAACGGCTCGTCGGGATCGGGCAAAACCTCGATCCACCCGCGCTCGTCGAACACCTTGATGCCGTCCGTCAGGTCGAGCTCCCGGCCGGCCATGCGCTCGTTCAGGACGCGCATGACGAGCCCCTTGAGCGACCACGCGAGGGCAAGCTGGCGGTGGACGAGGGTCGGCTGCGGCAGCTCCGCCACGATCTCCGAGATCGGGCGGCGCGCGGGCGCCAGCAGCTCCAGCAGGTTGACGAGGCTCGCGACCGCGTCGTAACCGGGCAGGAACTCGGGGAACACGTACCCGCCCCCGACCGCGCCGCCGAAGACGACGCCCTTCTCGGCCGCCGTTCGCGTCAGCTCCTGGAGCGAGGCTGCGGTGCGCACGATCTCGAGGCCGGATCCCTCGACGAGCCGGTCGACCTGGCTTGTCACGGTCACCGGGAACGCGAGACGCCCGGTGCGCCCGTTCGAGCCGATCAGGCGGAGATACAGGAGGAGCGCCTGCTCGACCGGAATCTCGCGCGCTTGCTCGTCGACGAGGTAGAGCCGCTCACCGGGTCGGTCGAACACCGCGCCGAGGTCGGCGCCGACGGCGGTGACGAGACGCTTCGCCTGGCCGATGGACGCGGCCAGTGGCCCGTCCCCGTCTGCGTCGGCATTGCCGTCGCTCGGGAACGCGTGCGCGGCGACCACCTCCACTCCGAGCGGGTCGAGCACGAGCGGCAGAACGTAGGACGCGGCGGAGAAGCCGTAGTCGACGACGATCCGGAAACGGCGCTCGCGGATCGACGACACATCGAGCGTGGAGAGAAGGTCGCTCGCGTACGTCTCCCTCGCGCGCGCGGGATACGAGATGCGTCCGACGTCGGTCGACGCGACCCGGCGGATCTCGCCGCGCGTGAAGTGCTTCTCGACTTCCTTCTGCGTCGCGGCGCTCATCTCGATGCCGGGTGGCTCGAAGAACTGGATGCGGATCGCCTCCGAGTCGCTCGGGCTGACGCCGACGTGCACGCCGGCGTCGTATCCATCCGATTTGACGAGATGGCGCGCGACCGCTGCAGGGATGACGCGGAGGTCTGCGACATCGACGCCCGTCGACGACAGACCGGAGATCATCGCGCGCTTGATCATGCGGCACGCGGGCGTTCCATCCCGTGAGGCGACGACGCGCGCGCCGCGCTTGAGCGCGGTGCCGAGCGCGGCCGCGAGCCGGACTGCGACGTCCGGCGTGAGGTCGACGTTGACGAGCCCGGAGACGCCCTCCTTGCCGAAGATGCGGGCCGTGCCGCGCGACTCCCAGATGAGGCTCTCGAACAGGTGCGCGCCGGTCTCGACCTCTTTGTACGGGTAGATCCGGACGCCGGGCATGATCACGCTCTCGGCACCGATCGTCACTTCGTCGCCGATCGCGACACCTTCGTGCACCCGCACGTGCGCGCGTAGGTCGCACGAACGTCCGACGATCGCTCCCTCGACAAGTGCGCTGCGCCCGATGTACGTGGACGCATCGACGATCGAGCGCGTCGTTCGTGCGCGCTCGCGCAGCGTCACGCTCGTCGAGAGCACCGAGTATGGGCCGACTGTCGCCTCTGGCGCGACACGGCAGTAGTTGCCGAGGTACGCCGGTCCCTCGATCGCATCGAGGTCGTGCACGTCGACGCCTTCGCCGAGCCAGATGTTGCCGCGCAGCCGCACGCCGGAGATGTCGAGTCGAACCTTCTCGTCGAGCGCGTCGAAGTTCGCCTGCCTGTACTGATCGAGGTTCCCGATGTCCTGCCAGTAGCCGTCGAGGATGCATCCGTAGATCGGACGGCCCATCTCGAGCAGCAGTGGGAAGAGCTCCTTGGAGAAGTCGAAGGGCCGATCGGCCGGGATGTGCTTGAGCACCTCCGGCTCGATGACGTAGATGCCGGTGTTGATGGTGTCGGAGAACACCTGGCCCCATGTCGGCTTCTCGAGGAAGCGCTCGACCCTCCCGTCCTCGTCGGTGACGACGATGCCGAACTCGAGCGGGTTGTCGACCGACTTCAGCCCGATCGTGACGGACGCCTGCTTCTCGTGGTGGTATTCGACCAGCCGGCCGAGGTCGAGGTCGCACAGTGCGTCGCCGGAGATGACGAGGAACGTGTCGTCCAACCGGCCGGCCGCCAGCCGAACGGAGCCCGCGGTTCCCGCCGGCGACTCCTCCACCGAGTACGCGAGGTCGATGCCAAGCGTTTCCCCCGTGCCGAAATAGCTGCGGATCGCCTGCGGCAGGAATGCGACGGTGACGATGACGTCCTCGAAGCCGTGACGCTTGAGCAGCTCGACGATGTGCTCCATGCACGGCTTGCCGACGATCGGCACGAGCGGCTTCGGCTGGTTCGACGTGAGCGGGCGCAGGCGCGTGCCCTCGCCGCCCGCCATGACGACGGCCTTCATCGGTGCATTACCTTCCACGCTTCGCGCACGTACAACATCGCCGCGACGACGGCTGCGCCGAGGCCGATCCAGAAGAGCCATAACGGCCACGACGTCGCGTCGTGCGTGACGATGCGACAGCCGATCGCCAGGTACAGCGCCCACGTTGCGGCCTTGCCCACGAAGTTCACGTCGAGGTCGATCCCGCGCGGCGCGAGCCGGCGCCAACCGGCGAGCAGCAGCAGGTCGCGGGCGGCGACCACGACGAGGCCTTCCCAGGGCAGGCGGCCGTACACGACGAGGAGGATGACCGCCGCGTCGATCATGAGCCGGTCGGCGAGCGGGTCGGCGATCTTTCCGAACCGCGACTCGACACGCCAGCGGCGCGCGAGGAACCCGTCGATCTGATCGGTGACCCCCGCGACGCCGAAGAGGAGCCCGGCGGGCCAGGTGTGTGCGTCGCCCGCCTGCACCATCAACACGATGAACACGGGAATGACCGCGAGGCGGCCGAGCGTCAGTGCGTTCGGCAGCTTCGCCAGCGGAGCCGGGACCGCGCGGGTGGCCATCCCGCACAAGTGTACGGAGGTGCTACTTCACGGACCGGAAGCGCGCGGTCCAGTACGCCGTGCGGGTCAGGTACGCCGTCTGCGCGGCGGCGCCTTCGAGGCCCCAGGACCCGTTGTACGAGAGGTAGCCGCTGTGGGCCGCGGCCGGCTCGATCTGCGTCCCCTCGCCCCACTCGTTGAAGCTCGTGATCGTGACGCCGTCCGGGTGGGCAGCGATCGCGGCTTTCCACAGAGCGTCGTACGTGGCGCCGTCGTGACGGGACCGCGAGCTGGAGTCCTCCCCCGCTCGCACGCCGTTGTAGCCGGGACCGACGCTGGGCAGGCAGAGGAGCCCATGAGCGTGCGCCTCGGCGCACAGGCGCACGAACTTCGCACCGCCGTAGTCGACGAAGTCGTACGTGTAGAAACCGTTGAAGCCGCCCGCCGCTGCGAAGCCGACGAGTTGGGTGGCGGCGAAGATGCGCATGCCCGCGGGCTTCTGCGCCGTCACGGTCGCCCAGTCGGATGCTGCGAAGTCGAGCGGGTGGTAGACGTAGACGTCGCGGATCCCGAGCGACGCAAGATACGTGAGGTCCTGCGCCACCGATGCGGGCGAGCGCCCCGTGTACGGCTCGATGTGGATGGCCGGAGTCAGATGATGTGCCCGCGCTGCGACGAGGACCATTGGGAGCAGCGTGTCTTCCACCGAGCCCTTCCCCCACCACGAGATCACGACTTCGTTCACGCCTGCGGCCGCGATCTCGGCCATCTGGCGATCGACGGTGCGCGGATCGCCGCTCGAGTAGGGACCGCTCGCCGGGAAGTACCGCGAGTACACGTCGGTCGGCGGCACGTGACCGTTCTGGTTCCAGTGCATCCACGTGCCGTCATGCAGCGGCGTCCCGTACCAGGGGTAATAGAAGATCGCCACCGTTCCGGCCCGGGCGAGTCCGGGGGCGGCGAGATATGCGATTACGAGCCCCCCCGCGAGGAGGCGACGCATGCGGGCGTATTCTCACCCACGTGCCGGACGATTTCCAGATCCCCGGCTTCGTCAATGCGCACAGCCACGCTTTCCAGAGGGCGCTGCGGGGGCGGATCGAGGGCGGCGACTTCTGGGCCTGGCGGGATGCGATGCTCGAGCTGGCCGCCGGCGTCCACACCGATTACCGATCGGTGTTCGCCGAAATGCGTGCCTCCGGGTACACGGCGGTGGGCGAGTTCCACTACCTCGGGCTCGAGGAGGCACAGGCCGCAGCCGAGGCGGCGGGAGAGACCGGTGTCGAGCTGGTCGTCCTCTACGTGGCCTACGCGCGCGGAGGCATCGAGCGTTTCCGACAGAGCTCGGTGGCGGACTATCTCCGCGAGCTGGAAGGCCTGCGGGACAAGGGCATCCGCGTCGGCGTCGCCCCGCACTCGGTACGCGCGTGCCCGCGCGACTGGCTCGTCGAGCTCGGCAGCTACGCGTCCGAGCACGCGCTCCCGCTGCACGTGCATGCCGACGAGCAGCCGCGCGAGATCGAGGAATGCCTCGCCGAGCACGGTGTCCGTCCCATCGAGCTCCTCGCCCAATGTGGCTGCCTCGGCCCGCACGCGACCGTCGTGCACGCGACCCACGCGGACGGCCGCGAGCTCGACCTGCTCGGCGAAGCAGGTGCCCGTGTCTGCGCGTGCCCGACGACCGAGGCGAACCTCGGCGACGGCTTTCTCCCGGTCGAGCGCCTCCTGCACCGCGGCATCGGCCTGTGCATCGGCTCGGACTCGAATGTGCGCATCGACCCGCTCGAGGAGCTGCGCGAGCTCGACGGGATCTCCCGACGTCAATCCGGGCGGCGCGATGTCTTCCGCGTCGACGAGCTGCTGGCGATCGGCTCGGACGAGGGCGCGGGCGCGATCGGGATCGAGAACTGGCCGGACGTCACCGTGAACACCTCGCACCCGCAGCTACGCGGCGTGACCGAACCGCTGTGCGCGCTCGTCGCCGGCTGCTCGGCCGACGTGTTTCGCTGAGCCGGCGCCTACGGCGTCAGTGGCCCTGACCGTGGTGCCCGTCGGCGCCGACGCCGCCGCCGCCGTTCCCGCCGTCATGGCCGTGGTCATGACCGCTGTCGCCGGACGACGGCGGGCTGCTGTTCGACCCGCTGTCGGTGCCGTTGGACGTGGTGATGGTCGCCGGTGGAGCGGTCGTGGTGGTCAGGGTGGTCGGGGTCGTCGGGGTCGTCGGGGTCGTTGTGGTGGTCGTGGTGGCGGTGGTAGTGGTCGTGGTCGTCGTCGCCGTAGTCGTCGTGCCCGTGTCGGTCGTCGGCGTCGGCGTCGTGTCGCTCGAGTCGGAGGTGGCCCGGGTCGTGGGCGCCGTCGGCGGTTGAGCGAACGGATCGTTGCCGGTCGCGTGCGGATGTCCCTTCCCCTTCCCTTTCACACCGAGGTCCTCGCGCCCATGGTGGACGCTGCCGGGGTTCTCCGAGTTGCTCGTCGAGCCCTGCGAACCGCTCGGGCCGTCTGCGCCGGAAGCCACGGCCTGCGTCGTCGCCGGCGGCGGCGCGACGAGGGGTGTCGCCGACGAAGCCGGAGTCGTCGCCGGGGCGGCAGGCACAGTGAGTGAGACGGACTCCGGGGGGCTCGATCCGGTAGACGTCGCAGGGGGATCCGCCGTGACCGGCGGGTCGGGCGTCGAACTCGTGGAAACGTCCTGGACGATCACGAGCTTCGCGCCCGGTCCCGGACGTGTGGGTGCCGCGTCTCTGGCAACGTCGACCCGTGGAGCCCGCCACGACACGAGCACCGCCGGGCTCGTTCTGACCGGAGCCTGCGGGCTCGCCCGCACGATCGGCGGCGACGCAGCCGTGCGGACATCCCTGTGAGTCAGAGCTCGATGCACGACGGCATGAACGGCTGCACTCGTCCCGACGGCGACCGCGCTCACGGCGACGGTAGCCATCTTCACAGCTGCGCCGGTGGCAAACAGCCCCTTCAACGCGGCAATGAGCGAGCCGAAGCTGAAGCCGGTCTTCGCCTTGCCTCTGCTGGTCCGCTTCGCCGCTTCCGGCTCCTCGAGCGCCATGGCGAGTGTCTTTCGCGCGCGGAAGATGAGCATCTCGACCGCGCCCGCAGACAAGTTGAGCTCCGACGCGATCTCGCGGTACGAGAGGCCTTGCCACTCGCGCAGCAGGATCGCGCGCCGCTGGTTCTCGGGCATCCGCTCCAGCGCGTCGTCGAGACCCATGAGCTCCAGGGTGTCGGCCGCCGAACCGCCTCCGGATGGAACGACTTCCTCGAGGATCTCGAAGTCGTCGGGAGCCTCGAGGCGAAGCCGCCGCCCGGACGACGAGCGCCGCGCGATGCACACGTTCTGGGCGATCTTGTACAGCCACGCCTGCTCGAAGCGCGTGGTCGTGCCGCGTTGCAGCCCACGAAACGCGTTGAGGAACGTCGTCTGGACGGCGTCCTCCGCCTCCTCGCGTGAGCGAAGCTGATGCAGGCAGTAGGCGTAGATCTGCTTGCCGTACTGACGGTATAGGTCATGGGTCGCGTTGGCGACCGAATCGGCTACACGACCCGCATCCTCTGTTGCGGCCACTTCCCTCATCCCCCCGGTCTGCGGACCCGACGGTTGCAGTTGTCTCTTCGGTTACAAATCGCTCTGCGACAAGTCACCCGTTTGCGGTATTCGTCTCAGCCCAGGCGCCTGATCATGCGACGTTGCGGTCGTTGAGGCGGCCTTGCAGCTCGCCGACGTACGCCGCGACATCGCGCTCGCGGAACTCGATCAGCTCCTCGCGCTCCGAGACGTCGCGCTCGCGCTTCTCCAGCCGGTCCTCCCGTAGCTCGATCTCCGCCAGCAGGCCTGCCTCGCGCATGCGCAGCTCCTCGTCGGTCTGCCCGAGCTGGCCGGCGCGCTCAGCGAGGCGCTCCTCGCTCTCGAGCATGCGCTGCTCGCGCGATTGCACGCGCTGCTCGCGCTGCTCCAGCTCGGCGAGGAGCGCAAAGGCCTCCTGGGAAACCTGCCCCTGGCCGTTGCGCTCTCGCTCGATCCGTTCGCCGTCTTCACGCAGCCGCGTCTCGCGTGCGGCGAGTGCCGCTTCGCCGTTCGACAGCATTTTCTCCCGCGCCTCGTAGCGACGTTCGATCGTCGCCTCGCGCTCGGCCACCTCATCCGCCCGCTCCTGCAGCCGCACTCGCTGCTGCTCGAGCTCGGCGGCCGCCGCGCGCAGGCCAACTTCCCGCTCGGAGACGGTTCGCTCTCGCTGCCGCGTAGCAGTGTCCAGCTGCCGCACGCTCTCTTCGCGTGCGAGGAACCCGTTTTCCTGGTCCTGCCGCACAGCCTCGAGCGCCGCGCGCTCGCGCTTGAGCTCCCGCTCGCGCTCGGCCAGGCCGGCGAGTTGCTGTGCAAGATGCGCGCCCGCTTGCGCACGTTCCTGGTGAACGGACTCGAGCTCGTTTGCGCGCGAGTCCACGTGCGTGGCGAGCTCGCTCACGCGCGCCCCTTCGGCGACGAGCTCGGCGCGCACGCGCGCAAGCTCGACGCGCTCGCTCTCGACCTGCTCGCGCTGGATCTTCAGGACGAGCTGGTGCTCCTCGAGCTCGGCCTGCGTTGCTTCGGAACGCGCGACGCGCTGCTCCACCTCGGCCTCGCGGAGGGCGAGGTCTCGCGTAGACGCGAGCTCGCGCTCGTAGGCCTCGACCTGGTGCTCGAGCGCCTCGCGGAGTGCTCGCTCGCGCGTGAGGGCGCGTTCGAGCTCTCCGCGCAGCGCCGCCACCTCCTCCGGCTCGTCCACGATCGCCTCCGGTACGAGCGGAAGGAGATCGCCCAGAGGCAGGATCTCCGTCGCCGGCGCGACGGCCGCAGGTGCTTCGTCGACCTCGGGTGCCTCCTCGGCTCCGAGCTTGCGCGAGAGCTGCGCGCGCAGCCCTGTGCCGAATCCGGTCTCGGTCTCGTGCGTCATTTGAAGTTCAGGGAGCTCGTGATGTTCAGGAGCGCAGGACCGAGAATCACGACGAACATCGCCGGAAAGATGAAGAGCGCCGTCGGGAACAGCATCTTGATCGGCGCCTTCATTGCCCGCTCCTCCGCCGCCGCCTGCCGGCGCAGCCGCGAGTCGGCTGCCTGCACGCGGAGGATGCGGCCGAGCGAGATGCCGAGCTGCTCTGCCTGCACGACCGACCGCACGAAGGCCGAGACCTCGGGCGCGGGGACACGCTCGGCGAGCTTCTTGAGCGCCTCCGGGCGCGCCTCGCCGATGCGCATCTCCCCGAGCGTGAGTGCGAACTCGTCCACGAGTGCGCCCTGCATGTGCTCGGTCAACTTTGCGATCGCGCCATCGAGCCCGAGCCCGGCCTCGACCGACACGGCGAGGAGGTCGAGCGCATCGGGGAGCTCTGACCGGATCCGCTCCCGGCGTTCGCGAATCCGAAATGTGAGGATCACATCCGGGCCGATGAACCCGACCGTTGCGAGCAACGGCGTCAGGAAGACCACAGCGATCGCGGCGACGGTCGATCCGAAGGCGATTCCCGCGACGACTCCTGCGACGGCAAGAGCGGCCTTGACGGCGAGGAATTGCGACGTCGAGATCCGCTGAGAAAGGCCTGCGGCGATGAGACGCCTGCCGATCGCCTCGGCCGACGCCTTCGGATTCAGACGGAGCGCGAGCGCAGCGAGACGCTCGACCGCAGGTGCGACGACGCGCTCGCCGAAGCGCGGCAGCGTGTTTGCAGATTGGCTCCGACGGTGGCCGTAGGTCGCCGCCAGTTTGAGCGCGAGATGCCGCCGGCGTTGCGGCGCGGTCGCGATCTCGCCGACGAGGAAGACGGCGAGCCCGAACGTGAGGACGGCTAGCAGGAGCAGCATCGTCGTCAGCCCTTGAACGAGACGATCTTCTTGAGGATGATCGACCCGAACGCCAGCATGAGAAGCGCAGCGCCGACCATGGCGTGCCCCGTGCCGGAGTGCCAAAGCGGATGCATGTATGTCGGGCTGATGACGCTGATGAGCGCGGCCACGAAGAACGGGAGGCCGCCGAGCACGTACGCAGACATGCGGCCGGTGGCCGTCAGCCCTTTGATCTTTCGTGCGAATTGCTGTCGCTGGCGGACGGTCTCGGCGACGACGTCGAACAGGCCCGCGAGTGATCCGCCGATCTGCCGCTGGATCGTCACGGCGTTGAGCACGAACGACAGGTTCTTCGAGCCTATGCGGTCGCCCATCTCCGACAGTGCTTCGTCCATCGGACGACCGAGCCGCGTCTCCGTGAGGACCCGGCGGAGTTCCTTCGCGGTCGGCTCCGCGCCCTCGTCGACGACTGCCTGGATCGCGTGCCGGAACGAGTGGCCTGCCTTGAGCGACGCGGCAATGGTGATCAGCAGGTCCGGCAGTTGGTTGTCGAACGCCTTCATCCGCCTCCGGGCTTTCGAGGCGACCCACACGAGGGGAACCGCGCCGGCGGCGAGCATGAAGAGCAGGACGAAGACGAGCGGGATTCCGGCCAGCGCGAGCACGAGCGCCACGGCCAACCCCGTGCCGAGACAGAGATAGAGGAGCTCGGAGGCGAGCAGCGGGAGATCTGCGCGTGTCAGCAGCCGCTGGACGGCGCGGAATTGCTTGACGTTCGCGAACGCCTGCTCCGTCGCTGCGACGACGCCTCGCATGAAGGTGCGGCCGTGCTTGCGGCGCGGCGCCTTCGACCGCCGTTCGCTCGGGCCGAGATGTGGAGCGAGCCGCATGCGCAGCCACGAGCCGCGCCGTGCGCCGGCCGCGAACCAGTAGGCGAGGAACACGAGCAAGCCGACGGCGCCCGCGACGGCGACCGGGGCGAGTCCTGAAGTCCAGAGGGACCGCGGCAGCACGTTCGACGGCGGCGAAGTGGATGCGCCGGCGAGGCCGACAGCAGCAATCTGCACGGCGCGCGCCGCACTGCCCGAGCCGGAGACGAGAGCGGAAAGTCGAATCGTCTGGCCCGGTCGTGCGGCCGTGTCATAACGGAGCTGCCACGTATGGGCGAGCGTCCGACTGATCGAGGAGTACAGCGCGGCGAGCTGTGCGCTCGACGCCGCCTCGCGATAGAGCCCGCCGGTACGTGCGGCGAGCTCACGCAGCGGCCCGGGGGTGAACCCCGGACCGTCGATGCCGATCGCGTACACCGCCGCGTGCGCGTGACGTGCGGCCGCGACCGCGGCGTCGAAGGTCGCCGAGCTGGAGACGTCCTGTCCGTCGGTGACGACGACGATTACGCGGCCCGGCTGGCCTTGGCGCGCGAGCGCGTTCGCGCCGCGAACGACTGCATCCCAGAGGGCAGTGCCGGAGTGCGGATCGGCGGAGATGCCTGCGAGGGCGGCGTCTGCGTCGGCGGAAGAGCTCGCGAAGGCCGTCAGTGTCACGGCCTGGTGCCCGAACGTCACCACCTCGATCTGATCGTTGGGGCCTTTCGCCGCAACGAATGCGCGTGCGGCATTTGCGGCGTTTCGTAGCGAGGCTCCGGCCATCGACTGCGACCGGTCGACGGCGAGAACAACGCTCTTCGCGTGTCCCAGATTGACCGCTTGCAGCCCTGCCGCGGGAAGACCGTTCTCCTCGAGCTGCGGCTGTGCCGTCCCTGCCGGGGAGACGACTGTGACCCGCACCTGCGGATAGCCGCTCGCGTCGACGCCCACGATCCGCACCCCGTCCGCGGCTGCCGCGGTGCTGGGAGCGACGAGAGCAACGAGGACGACAGCTGCCGTACGCAGCCTCATTCTTGACCCCCCCCGAAGCTGTTGACAGCGAAGGCTGCGCGCAGGTCGTCGTCGTCGCGCGAGAAGAACGCGGGCGGCAGGACGACGTTGTTCGCCGCGAGCTTCTCGAGGAAGTGTGGCCGGAGGCCGGTCGCCTGCAGCGGCGTCAGCAGACGCTTCGCGCGGGCGGCGTCGGCCTCCGTGGGCGACGCCGCGACGAAGAGATCCTGAAGCGTGACCACGTCCGACTCCATTCCCACCACTTCGGCGATTTGGCTAACCCGGCGCGATCCGTCCACGAGCCTGACGATCTGCACGAGCACGTCGAAGGCGCTCGCGATCTGCTCGCGGATCGCACGGTGCGGTAGCTCGACGCCGGCGGTGAGCACAAGCGTCTCCAGGCGGGAGAGAGCATCGCGCGGAGAGTTGGCGTGAATCGTCGTGAGCGACCCCTCGTGGCCGGTGTTCATGGCCTGGAGCATGTCCACCGTCTCTGCGCCGCGGACCTCGCCGACGATGATCCGGTCGGGGCGCATGCGCAGCGCGTTCCGGACGAGCTCGCGGATCTTCACCTCGCCGCTTCCCTCGATGTTCGACGGGCGCGATTCGAGCGTGATGACGTGGTCCTGCTGAAGCTGGAGTTCCGCGGCGTCCTCGATCGTCACGATGCGCTCGTCACCAGGGATGAAGGCCGATATCGCGTTGAGCGTCGTTGTCTTGCCGGTGCCGGTTCCGCCGGAGATGAGGACGTTGAGCTTGCCCTTGACGCAGGCTCCGAGGAACTGCGCCGCTCGCGCCGAGAGCGTCCCGAACTGGATGAGGTCGTTGATCGTGTACGGATCGCGCGAGAACTTGCGCACCGTCAGCGTGGGGCCGCTGAGTGCGAGCGGCGGGATGATGGCGTTCACGCGGCTTCCGTCCGGAAGGCGCGCGTCGACCATCGGCGATGCCTCATCGACGCGCCGGCCGATCTGGGAGACGATCTTGTCGATGATGCGCATGAGATGTGCGTCGTCGACAAAGCGCGCATTCGTCCGCTCGATCTTCCCCGCCCGCTCGACGTAGATCCGGTCCGGCCCGTTGACCATGACCTCGGTCACGGTGTCGTCGGTGAGGAACCGCTCCAGCGGGCCGTAGCCGAGAATGTCGTCCGTGAGCTGTCGTACGAGTTCACGCCGCTCTTCACGTGTGAGCGGCGTCCCCGCGAGTGCGAGCTCCTCGGTGACCGCCTTGTAGACGCGGTCGCCGAGATCGCTGGAGTCCTCCTTGAAGAGCTCCTGGCCGAGCTTGGCGATGCAGGCGTGGTGCACGGCCGCCTTGAGCTCCGCGTATGGATCGGCACGCACCTCCGACGGTGCGTCCGTGAGGACATGCACCCCGTCGGCAGTCTTGGAGAGGCGGTCGTGAAGTCCCATCTCTAAGCCCTCGCGAAGGAGACGAGTCGTTTGCGCTGCGCGGTCGACGGCGTCGGCGCCTCGGGCGACATCTGCTTCACGAGGCCGTTCATGGCCCGCGCGAAGTCCGACCGCGGCTGCGTCAGCACGGGCGACTCTCCGCGGTTCACGCACACCTGCACCGTGCGATCGAGCGGAAGCTCGTGCGCAACCTTCACGTGGAGGCCGTCTTCGACCTCACGCGTCTTCAGGCCCACGTTCGTGGTCGCCCGGTTCATGACGTACGTGATCCGGCCGGCCGGAAACGACAACTGCTCGAGCGTCTGGAGCGCGAGACGGACGTTCTTCAGCGTCGGTACGTCGAGGCCGCAGAGCACGAGGAGCTGGTCGGTCCGGTCGAGCGTCGCCAACACGGCTCCGTGGAAGAACGGCGACGTGTCGACGACGATCGCGTCGTAGGAGGCCCGCGCAACGTCGATGAGTGCCGTCACCTTGCTCTCCACGACGAGCTCTGCGTCCTCAGGGCGCAACGGAGCTGCGAGCACGTCGAGCCCGCACGCATGTCTCGTGACGTAGCCCGCGAGCTTCTCGGGGTCGAGCTCGCCCGGTGCGACGACGAGGTCGTACACCGTCTTCGCCGGCTCGAGGCCGAGCATGATCGCGGCGTCACCGAACTGCAGGTCGAGGTCGAGGAGCAGCGTGCGCTTTCCCTCCCTTTTCGCGAGCATCGCGGCGAGGCTCGTGGCGACCACGGTCTTCCCGGTGCCGCCCTTCGGCGAGAACACCGTCATGACGCGGCCGCGGTGTGCCGCCGTCTGCAGCTGGCGGCGAGCATGCGACGCTTTCCGGATGGCGAAGATGACGTTGTGCGTCATCTGCGGCAGTAGCAGGACATCGGCGACGTCCATCTCGATCGCCGACTCGAGCATCGCGGCAGCTTCGGCGCCCGAAGCGACGAGGATGATCGGCGCCCGCGTGTGCTCGCGGATCGCTGCGACGTCGACGGCCGGAAACACGGAGTCCCGGGTCGCATGCAGGATGCAGTCGAGGTGGCCTCCTGCAAGCGGCGTCGTAGCAGCGCCGACCTGCACGCTCGCCCCGACGACATCGACCTCCTCACTCGTTGCGAGCGCCCCCCGCAGGCTGTCGAAGCCGTCGCAGTCGCCCGTGAAGTAGATCCGAACGCGGCCGCTCATCTGGCACCTCCTTGAAGCACCGTGTTGAGGGTGTCGACGCGGTCGGCGCTGTCGATCGCGCCGACGACCGGGCGCAGCTCGAGCGTCCAGTCAGCGTTCTTGAGCACGAAGAAGAGCCGCTGCACCTGCGTGTCGGTGACAGCAAGGATCACCGAGTCGCCGCCGGACGGCGTCGAGACTTTCCCGAGGGTCGGATCGTTCGGAGCGGTGAGCACGGTGAGGTCACGCAGCACGATGCGTGTCGCGGTGCTGGTTGTGTTCGACTGGAGCCTGAGGTTTGCGACGAGGTCGACGTGGTCGCCCGCGGCGAGCGTGCCGGCGAGAAGCTGGTTCGGGTCGCCGGCGACCTGCACGGCGCGCAGGGTGCCCTTGAGCTGGCTGCGAATGCCTTGTGCAGCGACGTTCGAGAATCTGCGCAGCGTCAGTTGCTCACCGGCGTAGACGGGCGCCGCGAGCACGAGGCCCGATACCTGCCGTGGGTCGGAGATCGCGCCCGGCACGACATCGCGCTGCTGGACGGTCTCCACGCGCAGCTCGTGCTGCTTGACGATGTCGGCTCCGGGAGTCCCCGCGGTCAGATCACTGGCGGCGACATACACGGAGACGCCACTCGTCGACTGCTGGACCGAGCGCTTGTAGTTCGTGACGTAGAAGAGCGTCAGCAGCATCGCCACGAGGGCGAGGCCGACGGCGATGAGGATGTTTCGGATGCGATACGTCATGGCCTTCCTTCAGTTGACGAGCTCGACGCTGTACACGCCGAAGTCCGGTAGGTGCTGGTTTGTGGAGCTCTGCAAGCCGTTCCAGATGACTTTCGTGAACCAGCCGCTGAGGTCGCCCGAGTTGCCCTGTGCGTCGAACGACGTCAGGTGGAATCCGACCCACCCGATGACGTCGTACTCGGCGTTCGCTCCGCCGCCGCTGAGTGTGTCGTAGACGGGGAAGAGCAGCTCCGTCCCAAGCCGGTCGCTGAGCGCCGACTGGACGCCGTTCGAGTTGAACTGCGCGCCCGGGTTGGATTGGTAGTCGCCGAGACCGAGAAAGCCGTCATAACCGGTATCGATCCAGGTGGCGAGATCGCCGTTGCCGTTGCTGCCGCCGTTGAGGTCGACGAGGCCGAACGCGCCGGGCGCTCCGTCCTTTCCGAGCGGCAGCGTCGTCGGGACGTTGAAGCACGGACAGCCTGGGCCGGACAGGAGCGGGTGAAGCTTGTTCACGACGATCGGCGCGACGCCGTCGACCTGATTCGGTACGCCGGCGCGGGCGGCGGCGGTGGCGGTCACCGTCGCGTGATCGATCGCGAAGAGGTTCGCGAAGAAGCTCGGAACGTCCTTCGACACCTTCACCACGACCGTGTCGTTCGGCTCGAAGTCGCTGCGAAGGGTGATGCCGCCCGTCGGAAGGACCCCTCCCCCGTTCGACGCGGCGTACTGCGCGGCGAGAACCTGGGCCTGCGTCGGATCGGCGGGAAGTGCCTGCGCGCCGGCGAGGGCGGCCGCGTCGGCCGTCGCCTGCGCCTGGCGCTGCTGGCGATACCACGAGCCGACATCGACGGACATCGCCGCGACGCCGATGAGCACGGCGAGGAAGAGCACGGTCATGAGCACGGCCTGACCGCTCTCGTTGCGAAGGCGGGCGGTCATTCGAGCCGGTCCGTCATCGTGCTCTGGAGGTTTCCGGACGCGACCGGCAGGCCGAGGATGTTGATCGAGTACGGATACACGACGGTCACCGTCAGGGTGCTGCCCGCCTGCGTGAACGTCGGATCGGACGGATCGGAAAGCGTCACGCGGCCGGTGAGGTCGAGTCCGCCCGCCGCGTTCTGGGCCGCCTGCTGGACGTCGCTCGCGGTGACGCCGGCAACACGCGCCTCGATCGCCTGTCGGGCGGCCGCACGTGCAGCGTCGGTGACCGCGAGATAGTGGTTGAAGGCGACGCCGGCCTGGACGATGCCGAGGAGCAGCGCGATGAGCATCGGCGCGACGAGCGCGAACTCCACCGCGGCCTGTCCTTCCTCGCGGCGGAGGGCTGCAATGCGGGTGCGGTGTGGGGTTTGCATGTTTTGTGGCCAATGAGAGTGGTGGGCCGCCTCGGAGCCGGCCCACCACCTTCGGTTGGGCGTCCTACAGCGCGTTGACGACCGTCTGAAGCGCGGCGAGGACCTTGCCGCCGAGAATCGCCAGCGTGGCGATGACGACAGCGGCGATGAGGGCGAGGATGATCCCGTACTCGGCCATTGCCTGGCCTTCCTCGCGCTTGATGTTGTCCTTGACCCAGTTGAACAGGAGCGATGCGAACATGTGATTCACCTCGGTTGTTCGTGGTTTGCCTACGGCCATTGCGAGACGACCTCTTCGAACAGGTGGACGGTCGTCACGCCGAGTGACGAAAAGGCGAGGACGAGCGTTGCGGCGATGAGCCCGAGAATTGCGGCGTACTCGACCATCGCCTGCCCGTCTTCGGAGACGACGCGAAGGATCGTGGAGTGCCCTACACCTCCCTTCGAGCGAAAGCACATACGGATGTGACCGAACGCGTTGATGACCGCTATGAGCGAGGTGCGATGCGGTCTCTTTCGCCTTGTGCGAAAGATCACCCGAAGGGGGTAGAACTACGACATGCGCATAACTCAGCTACGCGGAGACGATGGCACGGTCGTCTGCGCGCGATGCACTGTTGCGTCGTCGCCGCTCGCACGCATGCGCGGCTTGCTCGGCCGCTCGTCTCTCGCGCCCGACGAGGGGATGCTCTTCACACGCACGGGTTCGATCCACATGTTCTTCATGCGCTTCGCGATCGACGTCGTGTTCTGCGACGGCGACCTTCAGGTGCTGAAGGTCGTGCCGGACCTGCCGCCGTGGCGAACGGCGGCTGCGCGGGGAGCGAAGGTGACGATCGAGCTCCCCGTGGGCGGGGCGGCCGGTCTCGAGCCGGGCGACCGGCTCGTGCTCGACGATGAGGAGAGTCTGGCGGACTAGTGGCTGTGTCGCAGATGGTGCGCTGGATCGGCGCGCTGCTGCGTCTTCGGTTGCTGCGCGACACGCCCTAGTTTCGTACGAACGCTGCGTCCTTGCATCGCATCCGCCCAGCGCATCCTTGCAACGAGCACCACTCCGCCAGACTCACTCGAATCGGGGCGCCGAGATTCGAACTCGGGACCTCCAGTCCCCCAGACTGGCGCGCTAACCAGGCTGCGCCACGCCCCGCAACGGCTTCCACCGTATCAAGCCGTCGGCGAGGGGCGGCCCGAGCACGACGGCAACCGCGACGGCGATCGGGACGGCGATCCGCCAGGCGGAGCCGTCGCTCTGCGGCTGGGGCGCGGCCCACAGCGCGAGCGGGAGCAGCCACCACCCGGACAACCGCCGGCAAGCAAGTGCGATTGGGACGAGGAGCAAGACGTCGTAGTGCAGCCAGGCGATCGGCGAGGCGAGGAGCGAGACGAGCACCATGACGCCGAAGGCGAGCTCGGGCTCCTCGCGCCACCGCGCAGCGGCGACGATCCCCGCCGATCCGAGGATCGCGGCGAACATGACGCCGGCGTGCGCGGACGCCACTGCGCCTCCGAACGATGTGAGGAGCCCGGCGACGCCGACGGTGTTGCGGAACTGGACATCGCTCATCTTCGCGAGCAGCGCGGGATATGACCCCAGCGTGCCGACGCCGACCACCGCCCATCCGAGCCCGCCGACGACGGCGCTCAGGAGCGCCGCTCTCACGGCCGCTCCCAACCGTCGCGTTGCCAGCAGCCACACGAAGAGCGGCCACAGGAAGAGCTTGGCGAGAACGACCGCCGCGACAATGGCCGGCAGCCTCCAACGCCGGTCGCGCGCGACCCACACGCCCGCGACCCCGAGCGCGAGGAGCGGTGACAGCGCGCCGAGTCGGATGCTCTCGAGCACGGGAATCGATGCGAACGCGACGCCGTAGCAGCGCCAGTCGCGGACACCGAGGACGCGGAGCGTCGCCGCGACGGAAGCGACGAGGATGGCAACGAAGACACCGGCGGCGATGCCGAACGGCATCAGCCCGAACGGCACCATCGCGACCGCGACGACGGCCGGATAGATGAACTCGTCGTGTTGGGCTGCCGGGTTGGACGGGATGCCGGCAACCGTCGGGTAGGGATTGTGACCATGGGCGACGTCGCGGCCCGCCTGCCAGATGGCGCGAAAGTCGAACGCGGGTTGGTGATGACGGGCGCCGAGCGCGAACGCGAGCACGAGCAGCACCGGAAGAACGCCGAGGAGCGTCCACTCGAGCGGTTCACGCCTCATTGCCGAGTGAGATTGTCGCGCGCCGCGTTTCTTTCATAGTTGATGCCGATGCGTCTCTCTGTCCCCTGGGCCGCCGCGATGCTCGCCGCCGCAGTCGCGGCGCTCGGCCTGATCGGCTCCGACGCGCTGTGGCTCGTTCCGCTCGGGCACCTCGTGGCGCACGGCCACCTCCCGAGCTCGATCCCCTTCGCCAGTGCGCCGACGCACGGCTGGCACGACGTGCCCGCCGGCGCGCAGCTCGTGTTCTGGGCGCTGTACCGGGCCTTCGGTGGCATGCGCGGGCTCATCGTTGGGCAGGCGGTTGCCGCAGCCATCGGCTTCGGCGCGCTCGCGGCCGGCCTTCGGCGCGAGGCAGGAGACGGCGAGGCACTCCTCCTCAGTCTCGTCGTCCTCGTTGGGTCCATCCCGGTCGTCGCAGTCACGGGCGTCCAGATCTTCTCGCTCGCGCTCTTCTCGCTCCTGCTGCTCCTCCTGGAGTCGAGCCCTGGTCGCATCTGGCTCGCCGTCCCGCTCATCGCACTCTGGGGAAACCTCCACGGCGGCGTGCTCGCGGGGCTCGCACTGCTCGCCTGCTATGTCCTCTTCCGTCGCCCGCGCGACCTCCCCGTGCTCGGCGTCTCCGTCATCGCCGCGTTTGCCAATCCCGAGCTCTGGCACACGCCGCGGTACTACGAGTCGGTCTTCCGCACCGTCGTTGCTCGACGGGGCGAGGGGCTCTGGGCGCCGCTCGGGACGGCGCCGTTCGATCTCGTGCTCGTCGCCGCAGCCGTCGTGCTCGTCGCGATCGCGGTCGTGCGCGGCCCGCGCGTCCGCCTGTGGGAGGCGGTAGCACTGCTCGGCCTTGCAGCCGAAACCGTGCACGTCGCCCGCACGGGAAGCTCGTTCCTCTTCCTCGCGGCGTACCCGGCCGCGCGTGCGTGGCGCATCCGTGCGCCGCGGCCCCGCCTCGTCGCACTCGCCGCGGTTGTGCTCGCAGTGCTGACGGTCGCGCTCCTCGTGAAGGGGCCGTCGGACCCGGGATCGCAGCGTCTCGCAGGCCTCGCTGCTCGAACCGGACGACCGGTCCTGGCAGATGCGATTCTCGGCCAGCAGGTCGTCCTCGCCGGCGGCCGCGTGTGGGTGGACAACCCGATCGACGCGTTCCGCCGCTCCGACCAGCAGCAATACATCGACTGGCTGGATGGCAAGCCGAGCGGCGCTCCTGCGGTCGCCCATGCGGCGTTCGTGCTCGTAGACCGCACGTCACACGCAGGTCGCCGTGCAACCCACGACGCGCGTCTCGTGCTCGTCGCCTCCGACAAGCACGCTCTGCTCTACCGCGTCAGCCGCGCAGCAGGTTCTTGAGGAAGAAGAGCGCGTTCGCCGGCCGCTCGGCCAGGCGCCGCATGAGGTACGGGTACCACTCCGGCCCGTACGGCGTGGCGACGAGCACCTTCAGTCCTCGGTCGGCGAGCACCTGTTGCAGGCGCGGGCGAACGCCGTACAGCATCTGCAGCTCGTAGCGGTCGCGCCCGATGCCGTGCTTCGCTGCGAAGCTGATGGAGTGCTCGATCAGCCGCTCGTCGTGCGTCGCGACCGCGGTGTAGCCATCGGATGTGAGCGACGTCTCGAGCAGGCGGACGTATGCGGCGTCGACGTCGACCTTCTTGGGATACGCGATCTCCGGAGGCTCGAGGTAGGCGCCCTTCACGATCCGGAGGTTGGGGCCGAGCTCGAGCAGGTCCGCGAGGTCTGCATCGCTCCGGTACAGGTACGCCTGAAGCACCGTCCCGACGCTGTCGAGACCGTCGCCCCGTAGCCGACGGTAGATGCGCAGCGTCGGGTCGACGAACGCCGACTGCTCCATGTCGATACGGAGGAAGCTGCCGAGCCTTTGTGCATGCTCGACGAGCCGCTTCACGTTCGCGTACGCGAGCTCCTCGTCCAGCTCGAGACCGAGATGTGTCAGCTTGAGGGCGACGTTCGCGCGCAACCCCTCGTCGACGAGCCGCGAGATGACCTGCTCGTAGGCGGCGACGACCGCGTGGGTTTCCGCCTCGTCGCGGACACCCTCGCCGAGCAGCGTCGTGTTCGCCGCGAGACCGCGGTCGTTCAGGCTGCGCAATACAGGGATGCACTCGTCGAGGGTCTCGCCGGCCACGAATCTCCCCGCGCCAAGCCGCATGCCGTGTTGCCCGACGAATCGGCGCACGCGCGGGCTGTCGGCGGCCGCGAGGATCGCGCTGCGCATTGCGTGGTTTACCCCCGCGGCGACACCCATTCCATCGGCGACAGTAAGCGATAGGCTCGTTCCGTGAGGGTCGAGGAGAAGTCTTCGGCGGCCGATGTGCTCGCCGCACGGGATCGCTACGTTCCGCGCGGGATCTCCGCCTCCGACCTCGTCGTCGTCCGCGCCTGGGGTGCCCGGATCTGGGACGCCGACGGCCGCGAGTACCTCGACTTCGCCGGCGGCATCGCCTGCCAGAACCTCGGCCATGGCCCGGCCGGTGTCGTCCGCGCCGTGCACGAACAGGTCGACAGGTACCTCCACCAGTGCTTCATGGTCGGCGTATACGAGCCGTACGTCGAGGTCTGCCGGCGGCTGGACGAGCTCTGGCCCGGTGAGGCGGCGACGAAGTCGATCCTCGTCAACTCCGGCGCGGAGGCGATCGAGAACGCGGTGAAGATCGCGCGGGCGGCCACGGGACGGCCCGGTATCGTCGTCTTCGACCGCGCGTTCCACGGCCGCACGATGCTGACAATGGCGATGACGTCGAAGCTCGTTTACAAGCAGAGCTTCGGCCCGCTCGCGCCCTCGGTCTACCGGGCGCCCGCGCCGTATCCCTATCGCGGCGTCACGACCGAGGACGCGCTCGAAGGCCTCGACCTCCTCTTCAAGCAGGACGTCGACCCGGGCGAGGTCGCGTGCATGGTGCTCGAGCCGGTCCAGGGCGAGGGCGGCTTCATCCCCATGCCGGGCGAGTTCGTGCGCGCGCTCAAGGAGCGGTGCGAGCAGCACGGCATCCTCTACGTCGACGACGAGGTCCAGTCCGGCTGCGGGAGAACCGGAACCCTGTGGGCGATCGAACGCCTCGACGTGGAGCCGGACATCCTCGTCGCGGGCAAGACGCTCGGAGGCGGGCTTCCGCTCGCGTCGGTGACGGGCAAGGCGTCGATCATGGACGCCGTGCACCCGGGCGGGCTCGGCGGGACGTTCGGCGGGAACCCGGTGTCGTGCGCCGCCGCAGCAGCCGTGCTCGACGAGCTCACCGCGCCCGGATTCCGGGAGAGGGCCGAGCAGATCGCAACACTGCTTCGCCGGCGGCTCGACGAGATCGCGAGCCGGCGCCCGGTCGTCGGCGAGGTGCGCGGGCTCGGAGCGATGCTCGCCCTCGAGCTGGTGGAGCGCAACGCTGCAGCTGCGAAGCGCGTCGTCGCGCGTGCACGAGAGCGCGGCCTCGTCCTCCTTTCGTGCGGGCTCGACGGCAACGTCATCCGCCTGCTGCCGCCGCTGTCGGCCACCGATGACGAGCTCGAGCGCGGGCTCGCCATCCTCGAGGAAGCACTTGGCGACGCAAGCCCCGAGTAGGGACGACGTCGCCGCCCCGGCCACCGCTCCAGCGGTTCGCCTCTCCGGCATCCGGCGCGCGTACGGGGACGTCCTGGCAGTCGACGGCGTCGACCTCGACATCGCCACGGGAGAGTTCTTCACGATGCTCGGCCCGTCCGGCTCGGGGAAGACGACGACGTTACGCGTCATTGCGGGCTTCGAACGCCCCGACCACGGCCACGTCGAGCTCTCCGGCGTCGACGTGACGCGCGTTGCTCCCTCCGAGCGCGACGTGAATACCGTCTTCCAGGACTACGCCCTCTTCCCGCACATGACGGTGCTCGAGAACGTCGAGTACGGGCTGCGGGTCCGCGGCATCGCGAAGCAGGCGCGCAGGGCGAAGGCGAGCGAGGTCCTCGATCGCGTCCGTCTCCCCCACGTCGGAGCGCGCCGTCCCGCGCAGCTCTCCGGCGGGCAGCGCCAGCGCGTTGCGCTCGCGCGTGCGATCGCGAACTCACCGTCCGTGCTGCTCCTGGACGAGCCGCTCGGCGCGCTCGACCTGAAGCTGCGCCAGGAGATGCAGATCTTTCTCAAGCAGCTCCAGCGGGAGCTCGGAATCACTTTCGTCTACGTCACGCACGACCAGGAGGAGGCGCTCACGATGAGCGACCGCCTCGCAGTGTTCAACAACGGCCGCATCGAGCAGATCGGGTCGCCGGCGGACGTCTACGAGCACCCGGAGACGGAGTTCGTCGCCGGGTTCGTCGGTGTCTCCAACGTGCTCGAGCGGAACGGCAGGCGATTCACCATCCGGCCCGAGAAGATCGCGATGAGCGGTGAAGACGGCGCGGGCGAGCCCGGCGTCGTCAGCGACGTGGTCTACGTCGGCATGGTCACGCGCTACGCGGTCGACCTCGACGCCGGCGGCACGCTCGTCGTCGTCCAGCAGAACCTCGAGACGTCCTCACAGCAGGCGCTCGAGGCTCGTGGCCGACGGGTCCGCCTGTCGTGGCGGCCGGAGCACACCTACGAAATAGGCAAGGAGGGCGAGTGACCAGCATCAAGAGAGTGCACGTGCTGTTCGCCGCGATGGCGGTAGCACTGTGCGTTCCCGCGGCAGGCATCAGCTCGGGCAACGGGCTGCCGACGTCGATCGGCAAGGGCGAGGGGCAGCTCAACCTGATCGCATGGGAGGGCTACACGCAGCCGCAATGGGTGAAGCCGTTCGAGAAGGCGACCGGCTGCCAGGTGAACGCGAAGTACGCGGGCTCCTCGGACGAGATGGTGACGCTCATGCGTCAGGGCGGCGGTTCGCAGTACGACGGCGTCTCGGCGTCGGGCGATGCAAGTCTCCGCCTGATCTACGGGCACGACGTCCAGCCGGTGAACCCCAACCTCATCCCGGACTGGAAGAACTTCATTCCGGCGCTCAAGTCGCCGCTGCACAACACCGTCAAGGGCGTGCACTACGGCATCTCGCTGCAGTGGGGCCCGAACACGCTCCTCTACAACACGAAGCTCGTGAAGCCGGCGCCGACGAGCTGGTCGGTCATCTACAGCCAGAAGTACAAGGGCAAGATCACCGTTCCGGACAACCCGATCCAGATCGCGGACGCGGCGCTCTACCTGTCGAAGTCGCAGCCGTCGCTCAAGATCACCGATCCGTACGAGCTGAACTCGGCCCAGTTCAACGCGGCGATCAACCTGCTGAAGCAGCAGAAGCCGCTGATCAAGAAGTACTGGGCGCTCGCGTCGGACGAGATCGACCTGTTCAAGAACGGCGATGCGGTCGTCGGCGCTTCGTGGCCGTATCAGACCAACACGCTCATCGCGGCGAAGGCCCCGGTCAAGGACCTCATCCCCAAGGAGGGCGCGACCGGTTGGGCTGACACGTGGATGATGTCGGCGCACGCGAAACATCCGAACTGCATGTACAAGTGGATGGCGTGGGTCTCGACGCCGAAGGTGCAGGCGGAGCAGGCGATCTACTTCGGTGAGACGCCCGCGAATCCGCTGGCGTGCCCGATCATGAACAAGCTGTCTCCCGGGTCCGCGGCGCAGTATCACTGCGGCGCGTCGGCCAAGTACTTCGACTCGATCCACTTCTGGAAGACGCCGGTGGCAGCGTGCGGCAACGGCCAGAACAACTGCATGGACTACACCCAGTGGCAGCAAGCCTGGACGCAGCTCAAGGGCTGAGTCACAAACCGCCGGGCCGCCCCACGCGGGCGGCCCGGCTCCGGCTCACCGGGCTCTTCTGGCGGCATCCGTGGGCGAAGGCGCTCTTGCTCCTCGCGCCTCCACTGCTGGCGTTCACGCTCGTCTACATCACCGCGCTCGTTGCGCTCTTCATCTCCTCGTTCTGGACGGTGAACCCGTTCACGACGGAGATCCAGCACATCTGGAACGTCCAGAACTACAAGACCCTCTGGGAGTCGACCGCGTACCGGTCGATCGCGCTGCGCACCATCGGCATCGCTGCTGGAGTGACGCTCGCTGACGCGGTCCTCGCGTTCCCGCTCGGCTACTTCATGGCACGCATCGCCGGCGGCCGTTCGCGCGCGTTCATCTTCGTCGCCGTGCTCCTGCCGTTGTGGTCGAGCTACCTCATCCGCGTCTACATCTGGCGGCTGATCCTCGACGACAAGGGCGTCCTCAACTGGACGCTGCAGAAGGTCGGCCTTCCGGCCGCCAACATCGGCTACTCGAACTGGGCCGTCTGGCTCATCTTCACGTACGTCTGGCTCCCGTTCATGGTGCTCCCCGTGTACGGCGCGCTCGAGCGCATTCCCGAGTCGTACCTGGAGGCGTCCCGTGATCTCGGCGCCGGCGGGTTGACGACGTTCCGTCGCATCGTCCTGCCGCTCGCGCTCCCCGGCGTCGTCGCCGGTTCGATCTTCACGTTCTCCCTGACGCTCGGCGACTACGTCACGCCGCTGCTCGCGGGCGGTGCGTCCTCGCAGTTCATCGGAAACGTCGTCTACGACACGATCGGCTCGAACAACGTGCCGTTCGCGGCTGCGTTTGCCGCGGTGCCACTCGCGGTCATGGGCCTCTACCTCCTGCTCGCGCGCAAGCTGGGCGCGTTCGAGGCCCTCTGATGGAGCGCCGCTCGACCCGCATCGCGATGGGCGCCTGGTCGGCGTTCGTCGTCCTGTTCCTCTGGATTCCGCTCGCCCTCATCGTCCTCTACGCGTTCAACAAGTCGAACGTGCAGAGCTGGCCGATTCCGGCCTTCACGACGCACTGGTTCCACGCCGCTTGGACGGCGGAGGTCAGGACCTCGTTGTGGCTGTCCGTCCGCGTCGGCCTGATCGCGACCGGGATCGCGCTCGTGCTCGGCTCCGCCGCGGCGTTCGGCGTCGCCCGCTTCAGCTTCTTCGGACGCGAGGCGGTCTCGTTTCTGCTCGTGCTGCCGATCGCGCTGCCTGGGATCGTCACGGGCATCGCGCTCAGCTCGGCCTTCATCGCCGGTCACATCAACCTGTCGTTGTGGACGATCGTGATCGGTCATGCCACGTTCTGCGTCGTCATCGTCTACAACAACGTTCTCGCCCGGTTACGACGCGCATCGCCCTCGCTCATCGAGGCGTCGCAGGATCTCGGCGCGGACGGCTGGCAGACGTTCCGCTTCGTCGTCTGGCCGGTCCTCTCCACCGCGCTCGTCGCCGGCGGCCTGCTCGCGTTCGCGCTGTCGTTCGACGAGGTCATCGTCACGACATTCACCGCCGGTGCACAGAACACGATCCCGCTCCTCATCCTCGGCTACATCCGGCTCGGCCAGCAGCTTCCGGTCGTGAACGTGATCGCGTTCACGATGATCGTGGTGACCGCGATCCCGGTTCTGCTCGCGCAGCGGCTGATGCGCGACACCGGCGTCCTTCGCCGAACCGCCGGGAACGTCACGGAAGCCGTAGAGTCGGCGCAGATCACCGCGGTATAGGTTCTCCCGTGCCAGGCACCGGTCGTTCGCACAACAGAGACAATGACGGGCCGCTTGGTACCTGGCTCGGGCGCACCCAAGGGAGGCACACATGAGCACCACGACCACGAGCTACAAGTGCTTCATCGGCGGCGAGTGGGTCGACGCCGCATCCGGCGAGACCATGGAAGTCGTCAACCCCGCCACGGGCGAGACGATCGCGAACGTCCCGAGCTGCGGCGCGGAGGACGTCGACCGGGCTGTCTCCGCTGCGCGAGAGGCGCTGCCGGCCTGGCTCGACACGACGCCGAAGGAGCGCTCCGAGCTCCTGCACAAGCTCGCCGACGTACTCGAGGAGAACGCCGAGGAGCTGGCGCAGCTCGAGTCCCGGAACGTCGGCAAGCCGCTGATGGCGTCGCGGGACGAGATGCCGTTCTCGGCCGACAATCTGCGCTTCTTCGCCGGCGCCGCGCGCCATCTCGAAGGACAATCGGCGGGCGAGTACATCGCGGGCTACACGTCGATGATCCGGCGCGAGCCGCTCGGGATCGTGGGCGGCATCTGCCCGTGGAACTACCCCCTGATGATGGCCGTCTGGAAGATGGGGCCTGCGCTCGCGGCCGGCAACGTCCAGGTCATGAAGCCGTCGGAGCAGACACCCCTGTCGCTGCTGCGCTTCGTCCAGCTCGCGCAGGACGTCCTCCCCGCCGGCGTCCTGAGCGTCGTGACCGGCGACGGTGTCCCCGTCGGCGAACGCCTCGTCGCGCATCCCGACGTCCGGCTCGTATCGCTCACGGGCGATGTCTCGACGGGCAAGGCAATCGCGCGCAACGCGGCGGACACGCTCAAACGCGTGCACCTCGAGCTCGGCGGCAAAGCGCCGATGGTCGTCTTCGACGATGCAGATCCGGAAGCAGTCGCCGCCGGCATTCGCCTCGGCGGGTACTGGAACTCGGGTCAGGACTGCACCGCGGGCTCACGCGTCATCGCCGGCCCGAAGATCTACGACACGCTGCTCGAGGCGCTCGTGCCGCAGGTCGAGTCGCTCAAGGTCGGCGATCCGTTCGAGAGCGACGAGATCGAGATGGGCTCGGTCATCTCGCAGGCCCAGCAGGAGCGCATCCTCGGCTTCCTCGAGCGCGCCAAAGGGGCGACCGTCCTCACGGGCGGCGGGACGAACGGCGACCGCGGCTTCTTCGTGCAGCCGACCGTCGTCGTGGACGTGAAGCAGACGGACGAGATCGTCCAGAACGAGGTGTTCGGTCCGGTCGTCACCGTGCAGCGCTTCGCGGACGACGCCCAGGCGATCGCCTGGGCCAACGACGTCCGCTACGGCCTCGCCGCGTCCGTGTGGACGCGGGACGTCGGCCGCGCGATGAACGCCGTGCGGCGCCTGCAGTACGGCACCGTCTGGGTGAACGACCACCTGTTGCCCATCACGTCCGAGATGCCGCATGGCGGCTACAAGCAGTCCGGCTACGGCAAGGACATGTCCATCTACTCCATGGAGGAGTACACGCAGATCAAGCACGCTGCGTTCAAGATCGACTGACCCTTCTACGGAGGCCGCTGCACGGATCCCGGCCTTACCGAGTATCTACGAGGCCCTACGCCAGGCGCCGGTACAGGCGGTCGATCATCTCCGGCATCGCTTCGAGCCGTTCGGTGATCGCGCGCAGCCGGAACTCGCGGAAGTGCTCCGCCTCGACGTCGAGCGCGTCTGCGAGTGTCCGCACGACGTCGTTCGAGGGCACCGGACGGTTGCCGTGGACGAGGTGGTTGAGGTAGCCGGCGGAGAGGCCCGTCTTGGCCGCGAGCTCACGGTAGGTCACGCCGACCTCGTTCATGAGCGATTCGACCGTCGCGCCGAACGGCTCCTCGCTGAAGCGCCTCTTGCGAGCCATCACCAAGCCTCCTTGCCGAGATCGGCGACGCTTAACCGCCGCTCCTCACCGGTGGCGCGGTCGCGAACATCCACCTTGCCGTCCTCACGGCTCTTCTTCCCCGCGGTTATGCGGATGGGGCAGCCGATGAGGTCGGCGTCAGCGAACTTCTCCCCCGCGCGGAGGTCACGGTCGTCGAGCAGCACGTCGAGGCCGGCCAGCGAGAGCGCCTCGGCCGCCTCGGCCGCAATCGCCTCCGCCCCCGGGAGCACGACGAGATGGACGTCGTACGGCGCGATCTCCGTCGGCCAACCGGCGATGCCGTTCTCGTCGTTCCGCTGCTCGATCACCGCCGCGAGCACGCGGCCGGGGCCGATCCCGTAGCTGCCGCCGAGCAACGGCTTCTCCTTGCCGTCCTCGTCGAGGAACGTCGCGTCGAGCCCGGCGCTGTACTTGTCGCCGAAGTAGAAGATGTGGCCGACCTCGATCGCGGTCTGGAACGTCAGCGCGCCGCCGCACTCGGGACAGCGATCGCCCTCCTTCGGCTCGCGCAGGTCGGCGAAGCGCGGCTCGTAGTCGCGCCCCGCCTGCGCCCCGCGTAGATGGAACCCGTCCTTGTTCGCCCCGGCAACGAACTGCCCATCGTGCAGCGTCAGGTCGGCGATCACCTCGCCCTTGAAGCCGATCGGGCCGAGCGAGCCCCCGCTCGCGCCGAACGCCTCGCCGATCTCAGCGTCAGTGGATGGACGCGAGCCGGTCTTCAGCGCCGAGAGGAGCTTCGACTCTGACAGGCGGTCGTCCCCGCGGATGAGCGCGAGCACGACGCGGCCGTCGTCGGTCGTCACGGGCATCGCTTTCGACGTCGCCGCGAGGTCGATGCCGAGAAAGTCGGCCAGTGCCTCGCATGTGGTCACGCCCGGCGTCGCGATCTCCTCGGGTGCGACGAGTGTCTCGGGGAACGTCGCCACGCGCGGAATGCCGCGCGCGATCTCGGCGTCGGCTGCGTAGTCCTCCTTCTCGCAGCGGACGAGCGTGTTCTCACCCGAGCCGGACGGCGCCAGGAAGTCGAAGGTCAGCTCGCCTCCCATGATCCCGCTCTCCGCCTTCACTTCCTGCGCCTCGACACCGCAGCGCTCGAAGATCCGGTGGTAGGCGACACGATTCTTCTCGAACGACGCGTACGCGCTCGGCTCGTCGCGGTCGAACGAGTACGCGTCCTTCATGATGAACTCGCGCACACGCAGAAGGCCACCCCGCGGACGCGGCTCGTCACGGTCCTTCGTCTGGAAGTGGTACCAGAGCTGCGGCAGCTCCTTGTACGACTGGATCTCGCGCGCGTGGAAGGTGAACGTCTCCTCGTGCGTGATCGGCAGGACGAAGCGGCGACCGGCACGGTCGGTGACGGGGAAGATCTCCGGGATCTTGTCGCGGCCGGTCGCCTCCCATAGGTCGATCGGCGTCAACACCGGCGCGAGCATCTCCTGGGCGCCGATCGCGTCCATTTCCTCGCGGATGATCTGCTCCACCTTTCGGTGTACCCGCCAGCCGAGCGGGAGGTACGTCCACAGCCCCGCCCCCAGCTGGCGAATGAAGCCGCCGCGCACGAGCAGTTTGTGCGAGACAGCCTCCGCGTCGGCGGGATCGTCGCGCAGGGTCGGAAGAAAAAGCTGTGAGGCCCGGAAGATCATCTGTTGTCCGGGCAGACTACTCGAGCGGGATCAGTGAAGCTTCCGCCATCGCGAGCGCGGCGGGCTTCGCCATCTTGAGACGTTTCGGACGGTGCATGCCCTCGGCGATCCACTTGTCGATCTCGAAGAACAACTCCTCGATGAGGATGTCGGACGACACCTTCTTCAGCACGTGTCCGTGTGCGTAGATGAAGCCGACGTCGCGCCCGCCCGCGATGCCGAAGTCGGCGTCGCCGCTCTCCCCCGGCCCGTTCACGGCGCAGCCGAGGACGGCCACTTCGAACGCCTGCGGATAGTTCGCCAGTCGCGCCTCCACCTCCTCGGCGAGCGTGTGCACGCCGACGTTGTCGCGACCGCATGACGGGCAGGCGATCATCACCGGCCCTCGCTCGCGGAGCCCGAGCGCCTTGAGGATCTCGAACGCTGTCTTCGGCTCTTCGACCGGGTCGGCGGACAGCGAGACGCGGATCGTGTCTCCGATCCCTTCGGCGAGCAGGGTGCCGATGCCGACTGCGCTCTTGATCGAGCCGCTGAAGACCGTGCCCGCTTCCGTGACCCCCAGGTGGAGCGGATAAGGAACGCGCTCGGCGAGCATGCGGTAGGCGCGGATCATCGTCGGCACGTGGCTCGACTTGACCGAGATCTTGAAGTCGTAGTAGTCGAGCGACTCGAGCAGGCGCACCTCCTCGAGGGCCGCTTCCATGAGCGCCTCCGCCTGGTCGCGATGCGCGATGTCCTCGAGATGCTTCGGCAGCGAACCGGAGTTCGCGCCGATCCGCATCGGGATGCCCTTCGCCTTCGCCGCGCGGACGACCTCGGCCACCTTGTCCGGTCCGCCGATGTTTCCGGGGTTGATGCGGACGGCGGCGACGCCCTGCTCGATCGCCTTCAGAGCAAGAGAGGCGTTGAAGTGGATGTCGGCGATGATCGGCACCGGCGAGAAGCGGACGATCTTGCCGAGAGCCTCGGCGTCTTCCGTCTTCGGCACCGCCACGCGCACGATCTCGCAGCCGGCCGAGACGAGCTCGGCGATCTGTGCGGTCGTCGCCGGCACGTCGTGCGTCTTCGTCGTCGTCATCGACTGGACGACGACGGGCGCGCCGCCGCCGATCTTCACGCCGCCGACCGAGATCTGCCGTTCGCTGGCCATCTCAGGCCAGTTTAGCCAGGCGCATTCCCACCGAGGTCGTGCTGGAGGGCGATCACCAGATCAGGATACGCAGAGGAGGCCTGCCCACGTGCGGCCGCCTCGCCGCTGCTCGCCCGGGGGATAGACAACAGCGGCGACGGGTGTTAGTGCTCATGTCACCGGGCGGACAATTCAAAAGCAATGGGAGGGCCACGTGAAGCGCATGTTTCTCATTGCTGCGGCATTACTCCTCGTCGGCGGTGGCGTTGCCTGGGCGACGATCCCGAACGACGGTGGCGTGATCAACGCCTGCTACGCGAGGTCGGGCGGATCGCTGCGCGTGATCGACGCGTCGGTCACGAACTGCAAGTCGACCGAGACGGCACTCAGCTGGAACCAGCAGGGTGCGCAGGGACCGCAGGGCCCGGCCGGCCCCGCGGGTCCCGCAGGCCCGCAGGGTGCCACGGGCGCTACGGGTGCGCAGGGCGATCCGGGGCCGACCGGCCCGCAGGGTCCGGCTGGTCCGGCCGGCCCGGCAGGGCCGCAGGGCCCGGCAGGCGTCTCCGGGTACCAAATCGTGACTGCGAGTGTCGCCGCGGGTGGGGCGCTCCTCACCGGTCACGCGGACTGCCCGACCGGCAAGGTGCCCGTCGGCGGGGGTGGCACCATCGCCGGAACCATCAACACCGGGGGTGCCGACGGCACCGGTCCGCATGTGTATGAGTCGTTCCCGAACGGCAGTAGCTGGCAGGTCAGCATGGAGGCCTCTGCGGCTTACGCGGGCCAGTACAGCATGACGGTGTACGCGGTCTGCGTGAACGCGTCGTAGAAGGAAGTGAGTGTGGGCGGCGCCGCGGCGCCGCCCACACTCACGCGGGATCTCTTGCGAAGTTTGGCTGCGTGTTCTAGCCCGGCCCGCTGGAGCCGAGGTCGTGCTGAAGCGCGATCACCCAGATCAAGATAATCAGGGCAAAGCCGATCACGGACACGCGCTCGTACACCTCACGGGCGAGCGCGCGGCGGCGGACCCCCTCGATGATCGAGAAGAGGATGTGGCCGCCGTCGAGCGGCAGCAGCGGCAGCAGGTTGAGCAGCGCGAGCGACATGCTCACGAGGCCGACGATCTGGAGGTAGTAGTTGAACCCGACCTTCAGCGCGGCGGCCGAGATCCGGACGATGCCGACGGTGCTCGTCAGCTGTGTCTGGCCGTGGCTGTGAAAGAGAGAGCCGACTGCGCTGAAGGTTCCGGTGACGACCGTCCAGCAGTCCGAGGCGCCCCGGCTCGCGCTGTGGCCCAATGAATACGTGACGAGCTTCGCCGCCGGCTCGAAGCCCCAGATCCACCGGCCCTGAAGGCGAATCGTCTTCCGCGGCCCGAGGGTGATCATGTGGCCGCCGCGGTCGACGGTGACGGTGATCGCCCGGCCGTGGCTGCTCCGGATGAGACGCGAGACGGTGTCGAACGTCGTCGCCCGCTTGCCGTCGACGGCGACGACATGGTCACCAGCCTGGAGCCCGGCAGCCGCCGCCGGTGTGTGGGCGGTGACGGCTGCGACCTCGTTGGTCGGCTGCGAGCTCGGCGCACCGGTCGCGTACACGGCGGTGAAAATGAGGAAGGCTACGAGGACGTTCGCGAGCGGCCCGGCCGCGATGACGGCGATCCGCTTCCAGGTCGCCTGTCGCCAGTACGCGTCAGAGCTCGTTCCCTCGTCCACCTCGCGCAGCGCGCGATTCGCGGACCGGCGCGCCGACTTCGTGAGCTGCGCCTGCTCGACCGCCCGCCGCAGCTCGGGTATGTGTCCCCGCGCTCCCTCGAGGTCGTCGGCGTCGAGAAAGCGGCGGACCTTCTGCACGACCGGCGCGAGCGATGCATCCTCGTGCAGCGCCGGCCCCATGAACGCCTCGAGGTCGCTCCCTGCCGGACGATGCATGCCCGGGATGCGGACGTACCCGCCGAGTGGGATTGCGCCGATGCCGTACTCGATCCCCTTCCGCCTGACCTTTGCGATCGCGGGTGGGAACCCGATGTAGAACGCACGCGGCCGCATGCCCACGGCGAGTGCGACCGTGAAGTGGCCGAGCTCGTGCAGGAACACGAGGAGGACGAGGCCTAGGATGACGGTGACCCAGATCATGCGACGGGGATCGCGCGGGCTGCGCGATCAGCCTCCACCAGGTCGGCGAGATCGCGCGCAGGCGATCCGTCTGCGCGCTCGAGGGCGTCCGCGACGATCTCCGCGATCTCGAGGAACGGCAGCCGGCCCTCGAGAAACGCGGCCACACCGACTTCGTTCGCGGCGTTGAAGACACAGGGATAGGTTCCGCCCTTCTCCCCCGCTTCGCGCGCGAGCGCGAGCATCGGGAACGTCTCGACATCCGGTGCCTCGAAGACGAGCGAGAGCGACGTCAGCTCGAGCGGGGCGAGTGGCGTCGCCGCGCGCTCCGGATACGTGAGCGCGTACGAAATCGGCGCGCGCATGTCGGGGTAGCCGAGGTGCGCGAGTGCTGAGCCGTCACGGAAGCGCACGAGCGAGTGCACGATCGACGTCGGCTGCAGAACCACCTCGATGCGTTCGTACGGAACGGCGAACAGGAAGTGCGCCTCGATCAGCTCGAGCCCCTTGTTCGCGAGCGTCGCCGAGTCGACGGTGATCTTCGGCCCCATGCGCCACGTGGGATGCGCAAGCGCCTCCTCCGGCGTCACCGCCGTGAGCTCGTCCCGGGTGCGGCCGCGAAACGGCCCGCCCGATCCGGTGAGGACGAGCGAGTCGACCTGTTCCGGCGCACGGCCTTCGAGGCACTGGAAGAGCGCCGAGTGCTCGCTGTCGACCGGAAGGATCCTCCCACCGCCGCGCCGTTGTGCGTCGAGGGCGAGATCGCCGGCTGCGACGAGGCTCTCCTTGTTCGCGAGCGCCAGATCCACGCCGTGCTCGAGCGCCCACACCGTCGCGTGCACGCCGGCGAAGCCGACGACCGCGTTGAGGACGACGTCCGGCCGCGCCCGGTCGAGGAGCTCGGTGAGGTCGCCGCCGACCTGTTTGAGCGGCGCGTCTATGTCGTCCAGCGGCGAGGAGCCGGAGGCCGCGGCACAGAGCTCGAGCTCCGGGTGCGCTTGGACGATCTCGATCGCCTGGCGGCCGATCGACCCCGTGGCGCCGAGAAGAGCGACGCGCTTCACCGAATCAGTGTAGGTGCCTCATGCATGTCCAAGCCCGAGCAGCAGGAAGTAGGCCGCCGGCGCGGCGAAGAGCAGCGCGTCCACGCGGTCGAGGATGCCGCCGTGGCCGCCGAGCAGCCTTCCCGTGTCCTTGACCTGCATGTCGCGCTTCAGCATCGACTCGAACAGGTCCCCCGCCACCGAGGCGAGCACGACGACGACGCCGAGGACGACCGACTGCCACACGTTGAGGTACGTGTGCCGCGTGTCGTACAGCGCGACGAACGAGACGAAGATTCCTGCAAGGGCACCGATGACGAAGCCCTCCCACGTCTTCCCCGGCGAGAGCGTCGGCGCGAGCTGGTGCCGTCCGATCAGCCGGCCGCCGAAGTATGCGAGCGTGTCGTTCGCCCACACCGTCAAGAGAACGGTGAACGCGAGCAGCCGGCCGTGATCGTGCGGATGACGCAGGAGAAGCAGAAAGCACAGCCCGAACCCGATCCACGCAGCACCGAGCACGGTGGCGCCTATCGCGACCGTCGACGGCGCGCGCGTCTTCGCGAGCGCGCTCGCGGCGAACGCGAACAGGAACGTCGCGAGCAAGCCGCCGAGCATCCATGCGAGCCCGTTCGTCTCCGTCACGGTGAGGGCCAGCGCGACGCCGAGATAGATCGCCGGCGCGAGCGGCCGCAGCGGCCTGGCGACGGTGACGAACTCGTGGACGGCGACGAGGCTCGCGAGCAGGACGAGGACGTACAGCCACCAACCACCCAACCAGACGAGGCCCAGCACGACCGGGAGGCCGATGACGCCCACGACGACGCGGGAGATGAGATTGGTCATCGTCCGCCGAATCTGCGGCGCCGCTGCGCGTAGTCCTCCAACGCGCTGCGAAACTCCTCAGGCCCGAAGTCGGGCCACAGGGTGTCGGTGAAGACGTATTCCGAGTAGGCGGACTGCCACAGGAGGAAGTTCGACAACCGCAGTTCCCCGGACGTGCGGATGACGAGATCCGGGTCCGGCATCGACGGTGCATACAGCCGGCGCGCGAACGACTCCTCGTCGAACGGCCCTCCGTCCGCCGCGAGCCGCCGCGCCGCTTCGACGATCTCGGACCGGCCGCCGTAGTCGAACGCGATCCAGAGGTGCAGGCGCCGCGCCGCCACCGTCGCGCGCTCGAGCTCCTCCATCTTGTCGCGCAACCAGTTCGGCGCGCGGTCGCGGCGACCGACGAACTGCGTGTGCACGCCCTCCCGTGCGAGGTCGTGCAGCTCGCGGTCGATCGTGTCCCCGAAGATCTCCATCAGCGCCGAGACCTCGTGCTCGGACCGCGCCCAGTTCTCGGTCGAGAACGCGTACACGGCGAGCGATGCGACGCCGACGTCGATCGCCGTCTCGACCACAGGTCGCAACGCCCGAGAGCCGGCGCGGTGTCCCTCCGCCACGTCGAGGCCGCGGGCGGACGCCCAGCGGCCGTTGCCGTCCATGACGATCGCAACCGCGCGCGGGATCTCGGTGAGGAGGTCGGTGGCCGTCAGACCTCCATGACCTCCGCCTCTTTGTGCCGCAACAGGTCGTCGATCTGCTTCGTGTGGTCGTCGGTCAGCTTCTGCACACGCTCCTCGGCGCGGTGCTCGTCGTCGGCTCCCACGTCGCCGCTGTCGACGAGCTCTTTCAGGTGCCGCATCGCGTCGCGACGGATGTCGCGCACCGCGACCCGGTGTCCCTCCGCGAGCCCGCGCACGACCTTGACGAGGTCCTTGCGCCGCTCTTCGGTGAGCTGGGGGATCGGAAGCCTGATCATCTTCCCGTCGTTCGACGGCGTGAGGCCGAGATCCGACTCCTGGATCGCCTTCTCGATGCTGCGGATGGAGCCCGGATCGAACGGTTGGATGGTGAGCATCCTGGCCTCGGGCACGCCGATCGTCGCGAGCTGCTTCAGCGGCGTCTTCGTGCCGTAGTAGTCGATCTCGATCCGGTCGAGCAGCGAAGCCGACGCGCGGCCGGTCCGCACGGTGTTGAACTCGGCGCGCGAGTGCTCGACCGACTTCCCCATCCGCGCCTGCGCTTCCTGGATCAGATCGTCGACGGTTGCCATCCTGCTCCGCCCTCCTAGTGCGTCTCGATGACCGTTCCGACCCTCTCGCCCGCAACGACGCGCGCGATGTTGCCGTCGGCGAGCTCGAACACGTGGATCGTGAGCTTGTTGTCCATGCAGAGCGAGAGCGCCGTCGTGTCCATCACGCGCAGACCGCGCTCGATCGCCTCCAGGTGCGTGAGCTTCGGGATGAACGTGGCGCTCGGATCGATCCGCGGGTCGCCGTCGTACACGCCAGCGACGCCGTTCTTCGCCATGAGGATCGCGTCGGCGCCGATCTCGAGGGCGCGCAGCGAGGCAGCGGTGTCGGTGGTGAAGAACGGATTGCCGGTGCCGGCGGCGAAGATGACGATGCGGCCCTTCTCCAGATGCCGAATTGCCCGGCGCCTTATGTACGGCTCCGCCACCTCGGCGACGGCGAGCGCCGACTGCACGCGCGTGAGCGCACCCTGCCGCTCGAGCGCGTCCTGAAGCGCGAGTGCATTGAGCAGCGTGGCGAGCATTCCCGCGTAGTCCGCGGTCGCGCGCTCCATGCCCTCCGCAGCGGCCGCGAGACCACGGTAGAAGTTCCCGCCGCCGACCACGATCGCGACCTCGACGCCGCCTTCGCGGACGTCGGCGATCTCGCGGGCGAGGCTGCACACGACGCCGACGTCGATGCCGTACTCGCGCTCGCCCATGAGCGCCTCGCCCGACAGCTTCAGGAGGACGCGGTGGAAGCCCCCGCCCGAGGGCGCCACTTTTGCCGCCGGCTCGGTTTGGCCGACGCTCACCCTGCGACCGAGAAGCGCTGGAACTCGAGGACTTCCGCTCCGGTATCGGCGAGCGCCTGCGCGACCGTCTTGGAGGAGTCGTGGATCCACTCCTGCTCGAGCAGGACATTCACGCCGAAGAAGCGCTTGTTCAGCATCCCGTCGACGATCTTCTCGCGTGCCTGCTCCGGCTTCGACAGCACCTCGTCCGAGTTCGCGTAGATCTCGCGCTCCGCGGAGACGACGTCGGCCGGTACGTCCGCGCGCGCGATCCACTGTGGATTCGACCACGAGATGTGCATCGCGAGCTTGCGCCCGAAGTCGGCGTCGGCGCCGCGCGTCTGCAGGAGCACGCCGAGCTTGTTTGCAGGCGGATGGGCGTATGCGGCGACGAGCCCACCGTCGACCGCTTCGAAGCGCGCCGCTCCGGCGACGACGATGTTCTCGCCGAGCTTGGCCGACAGCTCCACGCGCTGCTCGTCGAGCCCGGACTCCGCGCCGACGCCCTTCGCGTCGACAGCGTCGAGCACGGCCTTCGCGTACGCGAGGAACTCGTCGTTGTTGGAGACGGGCTCGGTCTCGCAACCGATCGCGACCATCGTGCCCTTGGACCCGTCGTCCACCAGGCGGTAGCCGACCTTGCCCTCGGTCGTCTCGCGGCCGGCCCGCTTCGCCGCGCTCGCCATTCCCTTCTCGCGCAGGAGGACGATTGCCGCGTCCATGTCGCCGTTCGTCTCCTGCAGTGCCTGCTTGCACGCCATCATCCCCGCGCCGGTGCGGTCGCGGAGCTCCTTGACGAGGCTCGCGGAGATCTCAGCCATCTGCGCTACGCGCCCCAGTTTCAGGGGCCTCCTCTGCAACCGGCTCCTCTGCAGTCCCCTCCGGCTCCGCAGCAGGCTCCTCCGCCTCTGCAGCCGGCTCCTCCGTCGGCTCCGCCTCTGCGCCGTTGCTTGCCGGCTTGAACTCCTTCACCGCGATCTTCTGCTTGCCCTGCTCGATCGCATCCGCGATGACGCGCGCGATGAGACCGCACGAGCGGATCGCGTCGTCGTTCCCGGGGATGACGTAGTCGGCTTCGTCCGGGTCGCAGTTCGTGTCCACGAGCGCAACGACCGGCATGTTCAGCCGGCGCGCCTCGCGCACCGCGAGCTGCTCCTTCTTCAGATCGATGATGAAGATCGCGTCCGGCTGGCGGCGCATGTCTGCGACACCGCCGAGGTTCGCCTCGAGCTTCTCCAGCTCGGCGGCCATCGCGATGCGCTCCTTGGCCGGGAGCAGGTCGAGCTGACCCTCGTCGCGCAGGCGCCGCATCTCGTGCAGCCGCTCGATCCGGTCGGAGATCGTCCGCCAGTTGGTGAGCAGGCCGCCGAGCCAGCGATGGTTCACGTAGGGCATGCCGACGCGCTTCGCCTGGGTCTCGACCGCGTCCTGCGCTTGCTTCTTCGTGCCGACGAACAGCACGGTGCCGTTCCGCTCGGCGAGGTTGCGGACGAACAGCGCGGCCTCCTCGAGGTGCTCGCTCGTCTGCGTCAAATCGATGATGTAGATGCCGGACCGCTCGGTGAAGATGAAGCGGCGCATCTTGGGATTCCAGCGTCGCGTCTGGTGGCCGAAGTGAACTCCGGCCTCCAGAAGCTCGCGCATGGAGGCAACGGGCATGGTGCTCCTTCCAGATTGGTTTGGCAGAGCGCCGGCGGAACCGAGGCGCAACCGGTCTCAAGGACCGGCACCCGCGCCGCGGGACGAGCCGCCGGGGAGAAGGGACGTTTCCGGGAGAGAGCTTAGCGGCGGCCCGGCCGAGCCGGGCCGCCTCTTATGGTCGGCATTGCAAGCAACGCCTTAAGCGACGAGCCGCAGAAAGGGCGGTTTCGAGGTCCGCAGGGAGCGGCGAGCTCACGTCGACCGGGTCACCGGTGAACGGGTGCGGGAA
>Ga0307372_10001547_pt1 | contig 40065 bp, 36 predicted proteins | sample OX1MG_FD_202533 | JGI IMG/M metagenome (GOLD analysis project Ga0307372, IMG submission 202533) | Soil microbial communities from Risofladan, Vaasa, Finland - OX-1 | ecosystem: Environmental > Terrestrial > Soil > Coastal area > Acid sulfate soil | place: Finland: Risofladan, Vaasa | collected...
CTGTCGATCGAGCAATCGGTCGCGCGCATCCACGCGGGGCATCCGGGGGTAGCTTGCGAGCTGATCGAAACTCACGTGCTGGGTTGGCTCGAAAGCTGTGTGCCGGAATCCTGCTCCGAGCGCCAGCGCGAGGAACTCGACCGGCGCATCGAACCGTGGCGCGAGGACTATGAGCGGTCACCAGCCGTCAGAAGCTAACCGAGAACTCGGCACTCTCGAGTTAATAATTGGTAGCAACTCAAGTCACCAAAAAATGATCCTTCAGGCGCTCTTCAACCGAGCGTGACTTTCTCGCCCACCCGATATGGGTGAATGCTGACGGGCCTGTATCGAACTGGTGCCGATCTGCGGCTCGTACGCGCCGGACAAAGGATTGGATGCCATGGACGACTTTCAGCGGGCAGCGATGGCAGCCCGGCGCAACCATGCGGACGCGGCCTGGGCGGTGCTGCCGCCCGGCGCGCAAGCACGAGCGATCTATGCCGAGCTACGGCGTATCGACGCAGAACGGATCGCGGAGAGTCTCGCCCAGCGGGCGCGGCGGCCGGCCAGGCATGGCGCCGCCGCCGCACAGGCCGAGCCGACGGGCACAACGCACGCGGTCAGAAAAGCCCTGCCCGGCCAGCCATGCCAAGGCCGCGACGCCGCCGCGCCTTGAAGCCCGGCATCGGCCCCAGTCGGCGGGTCCCACTTCCCTCGGCCATGCCTCCTGCGCCACAGTCTTCCCGCCCCCGCTCCCGGGTGAGCGTCCCGCCCGAATCCCCGATGGCCCGCGTCCCACGCTCCGTCCCACCCGCCCGCCTCGCCCCACGCGCCCGCGTGGCCGCGCCGCTGCGCCGCCCCCCCGCCGCCGCCACGCTTCCGGCCGTCTCGCCATCGCCCGTCGCGGCCATCTCGACCCGGCGCCACCGCTTCCGACTGCTCCGCTGGGCGATCATCACGACGATCTGGGGAGCGCTCGCCCTGGCCCTCGTCGTGCTGTGGTTCGCGCGCGACCTGCCGCGCCCGGACTCGGCGCTGGACGCCACCCGCCGACCCAGCCTGACCCTGGAGGACCGCACCGGCCGCGTCTTCGCCAGGTTCGGCGACGTGGTCGGCGAGCCGCTGCACCTGAGCGACATGCCGCCCTATCTGCCGGAGGCCGTCGTGGCGGTGGAGGACCGCCGCTACTGGCACCATTCGGGCATCGACCTGATCGGTATGGCCCGCGCCGCCTGGGCCGACCTGCGCGCGGGCCGGGTGGTGCAGGGCGGCTCGACGCTGACCCAGCAGGTGGCAAAGAATCTATTCTTATCCAATGCCAGGACATTGAGCCGTAAGGTGCAGGAATTACTGCTGACTCTTTGGCTGGAACAGCATTTCAGCAAGCGGCAGATTCTGGAGATCTATCTGGATCGGGTGTATCTCGGCGCCGGCGCCTGGGGGGTGGACGCGGCGGCGCATGTGTATTTCGGCGTCTCCGCCCGGCACGTGACGCTGTGGCAGGCGGCGGTGCTCGCCGGGCTGCCGCAGGCGCCCTCGCGCTTCAACCCGCGGGTCAACCCGAGTGCCGCCACCGCCCGAGCGAAGCAAGTGCTGGCAGCCATGGTGGAAACCGGCGCGATCACCGGGGCACAGGCCCGGGCCGCCGCCGCGCAAATCGCCTTCCCGCCCGCCCCGGCCATCGCCGCCGGGTGGTTCGCCGATTGGGCCGCCGCCCAGGCCGGCCCGGAACTGTCGCCGAACGCCGACGCGACGCTGCGCACCACGCTGGATGCACGGCTGCAGGCGGTGGCGGAGTCCCGGCTGTCGGCGCTGCTGGATGGGCCAGGGGCGGCTGCCGGCGTGTCGCAGGGCGCCGTGGTGGTCGTGGACGCCGCGACCGGCGCGGTGCGCGCCATGGTCGGCGGCCGAGACTACCGGTCCGGCTCGTTCAACCGCGCGGTGGAGGCGCGCCGCCAGCCCGGCTCCGCCTTCAAGCCGTTCACCTGGCTCAGCGTGCTGCGGAAAGGCCTGACGCCGGAATCGACGGTGCTGGACGCGCCGATCCGTATCGGCCGCTGGAGCCCGGAAGATTACGATCGCCGCTATCAGGGGGAGGTCACGCTGACCGAGGCCCTGGCGCAGTCGATCAATACGGCGGCGGTGCGCCTGCTGCTACGGGCCGGCGGCCCGCGCGTGGTGGCGGCGACGGCCGCGCGGCTGGGGATCGCCGACGCGCTGCCGGACGATGCGTCGCTGGCGCTGGGGACGGGTGAAGTGGGGTTGCTGGAACTTTCGGCGTCGTATGCGCCGTTCTTCAATCGCGGCTATCGCATCACGCCGTATGGCGTTGCCGGCTATGCCGCCGCCCACCCGCCCGTGCCGGTGATCGGGCCGGAGCACGCCGCGATGATGGCGCGCATGCTGACCGCCGTGGTGACCAGCGGCACCGGCCGCGCCGCCGCGGTGACCGGACATGAGGTGGCGGGCAAAACCGGCACCACGCAGGATTTCCGCGACGCCTGGTTCATCGGCTGCATCGGCGGCACGATCATCGGCGTCTGGCTGGGCAACGACGACGACCGGCCGATGCGAGGCGTGATGGGCGGCGGCCTGCCGGCCCGTTTGTTCCACGAAATCGCCGTTACCGTCCGCTGAGCCGCGCGCCGCATCCCGCGTCACTGCGAATTGACCGCCAGCCGGCGGCGGTCCTGCCGGTGACCCGCCCGAAGGCGGATCAAATTCCGTTGCTTGTGGGAACCGGACCGCGATCCGGCCGTTTCGGATGCACGCCCGCCCCATGCCTGCAAGCACAAGGAGACATCCATGATGAAGCCCCGCAACCTCGGCGCCCTGCTGGCGCTCGGCGCACTGACCGCCCTGCCCGCATGCTCCACGTTCGGTGGGGGCAGCGGTGGCGGCCAGTACAGCCAGGGTAACACCCCCGCCGCGCCCGGGAGCTACAGTGTTGCGAGCACCGGCACCAGCGGCACCGTCGCGCCCGTATCGCCCGCCATGATCCGCAAGGTGCAGACCACACTGAAGCAGAACGGCAACTACACGGGCCAGGTGGACGGCGTCTGGGGACCGATGACCGAGAGCGGCGTGCGCAACTGGCAGCAGACGCACAACCTCACCAGCAACGGCGAGATCGACATGGCGACGCTGCAGTCGATGAACATCGAGGCCGGCAGCCAGGCCGACAACGAGTCCGGCCAGACCAACGGCACGAGCAGCGCCGGCGCTACCCAGCCCACCGGCAACCAGAACTACAACACCGGCGCGAACCACACGACCGGCAGCAGCTATTCCAGCAACAGCAACCAGGCGTCGGCCAACACGCCCGACCCGACCAGGCAGGGGACCGGCAGCACCGACAACACTAACGGCGCTGCGGGCACCACCACCCCCAACGCCGCCGGGAGCACCGCCAGCCATTGACCGAGGCCTGATCCAATCCGTGGTCTCGACCCGGCGGCATGTGCCCGGGCCCGAGCCGAGGGGACGTGCCGGAGCTTGACCCGAGGATCAGCCGCTCACCGCCTGTCGCATGACCGACAGGGCCTCCTCCACCTGGGCCGCGCTGACGTCCAGATGGAGGCAGGCGCGCGCGCGCCAGGTGTCCGACGTGGACACCAGCACTCCCTCCCGGCGCAGCCTGGCGGCCAGGGCCGCCGCGGTCATGCCGGTGCCCTTGGTATCGAAGAACACCAGGTTGGTTTCCGGTTGCTCCACGTCGATGCCGGGAATCTGCGCCATGCCGCGGGCCAGTGCCCGGGCATTGGCATGGTCCTCGGCCAGCCGCTCGACATTGTGGTCCAGCGCGTAGAGGCAGGCTGCGGCGCAGATGCCGCCCTGCCGCATCGCCCCGCCCAGCCGCTGCTTCCAGCGCCACGCCTCGCCGATGAACGCGTTGGTGCCTGCGAGCACCGCGCCGAGCGGCGCCGCCAGGCCCTTGGTGAAGTCCAGCCACACCGTGTCGCAACCCTCGGTCATTTCCTTTGCGTTCACCCCCAGCGCCACCGCGGCGTTCAGCAGCCGCGCGCCATCCATGTGCGTCGCCAGCCCGTGCCGGTGCGCCGCTTGCGTGACGGAACGCAATCCGTCCACGCTCCAGCATGCACCGCCGCCACGGTTGGAGGTTTGCTCGACCTCCAGCAGGGTCTGCGGCGGGTTGTTGCGGTTGCGCGGGCGGATCGCTTCCTCCACCGCCTCGGCGGTGAACTGGCCGCTTGCGCCTTGCAGGCCCTTGATCGACACGCCGGCGATCGCCCCGGGCGCACCGGCCTCGCTGGTGATGATGTGCGCCGTTTCGTGCGCCAGGACCTCGTCGCCCGGCCGGCACTGCGTGGCGATCGCCACCTGGTTGCACATCGTCCCGGACGGCAGGAACACCGCGGCCTCCTTGCCCAGCAACGCCGCAACACGGTCACACAGCGCCCAGACGCTGGGATCGGACCCGGCCTGCTCGTCGCCGACTTCAGCGTCCAGCATCGCCTGCTTCATGCCGCGCGAGGGCTTCGTCTGGGTGTCGGAATACAGGTTGACGCGGACCGGGATGGAGAAATCAAAGCGGTTCGGTTGCCAGCTCATGACGGAGGCTCCAGTGTCGGATGGACGACGCCGCATTGCTCCAGACAGGTATCGTAACGCTTGGCGTCGTAACGGAACGGCATCAACCGACGGAGTTCGTCCAACGGCGTCCGGATCACCCGCGCCAGCCCGGCGTGGCCGCTGGTGTCGATCTCGCGCATCGGTCGACTCCCGCCGTGCCGCCCCCGGCTGTACACCATGCGGCGCCTTGCTTGCAAAGCCTTGGCGAAGCCGGGCATGCTGCGACCTGCCACCGGCGCGTATCGGGAGCTATGGGTGAAATTCAGCAACTTCCTGTTCCCGGAAAGCCGCGATCCAGCCGCGGACGGCCGCGTCATAGACGAGACGCTGCGCGAGGCGCGGCTCACCGACGAACTGGGGTTCGACGCCGTGTGGCTGGCGGAGCACCATTTCGACGGCATCTGCGCCTATGCCGATCCGGTGAGTTTCGCGGCGGCGCTGGCGGTGGCGACACGGCGCGTGAAGATCGGCTTCGCGGTGGCGCAGATGTCGCTGCACCATCCGATCCGCATGGCCGAGCAACTGGCGCTGATCGACCATATCAGCAAGGGGCGGCTGATCGTCGGGCTGGGCCGCGGCACCGCCTATAACATCTACGACTACCAGGGCTACGGCATCGACCACACCGAGGCGCAGGCGCGGTTCGAGGAGGCCGAGGCGATCATGTTCAAGGCCTGGACCAGCGAGGCGTTCGAGCATCACGGCCGGTTCTGGGACCTCAGGCTGCCGATGCTGCGGCCACGGCCCTATACGCAGCCGCATCCGTACGTGATCCGTTCCGCCTCGTCCGAGCAGGGCATGCTGGAGATCGCGCGCCAGGGCCGGCCGTTCATGATGAACGTGCAGTCGAACGCGGTGACGCGGGCGCGGATGGACCTGTATCGCCGGACGCTGCGCGAGATCGGGCTGGATGATGCGGCGGTCGCGAACAACGTCGATCAATGCTGGGTGTGGCGCAACGTGTTCGTCGCCGAAACGGATGCCGAGGCGGAACGCATCGCCGTGCCGGCGTTCGAGGCGATGCACGTGCAGCGCTCGGCGATGCGGGAGCGCGTGTATCGCGAACAGGGCGTGTCGATCGTGCCGATGCCGGCGCCGGGAACGGCCGCGGCGGCGCGGATGGTGGTGCAGCACTCGCTGATCCACGGCTCGGCGGCAACCGTGGCGGAGCGACTGGCCGAGCTGGCGGCGATCGGTGTCGGCGGCGTGATCATGCAGTTCCGGCTTGGGCCAATGGCGTTCGACGATGCCGCACAGAACCTGACGCTGTTCATGCGGAAAGTGGTGCCCGAATTAGCTCTCCCCCGATAGCGGGAGAGGCGGGTGTCTTACGCTCCCCGCACCCGATCCACCAGCGCCAGCGGATTGTCCGGCACCGCGTCGCCACGCCAGGCGACATGCTGATCCGGCCGCGCCAGCAGCAGCTTGTGCGGGTAAAGCGTGTCCGCGCCCTGGGCATCGACATCCAGCACCGCGAGCGGCAGGCCGCGATGTGCCGCCGCCGCCGCCAGCGACGCCACCGGCACCGACGCATCGAAGCGCAGCACCGTGAACCACGGGCCCAGCGCGTCGTACAGCGAGCGCCCGTCACGCAGCCACACATGCGGCACCCGGCAGCCGGGCACGGTGGACGGCGTAAAGTCGTACATCGTATAGGGCGGCGCCGCCTCGCCGTCATAGACGACGATCGGCGAGCGCTCGTAGAAATACCCGAAATTCAACCCGCCGCAGCAGAATTGCGGCACGTTGATCTCGCACATCAACCGCCCGAACGCCGCCCGCACCGCGTCGCCTTCCGGTCCGGACTCTTCGATATTTGGCGGCACCTCGGCCCGCGCCCGGGCCATCGCGACCGACGTATTCATCGCGTAATGCGAGACTTGTTCGGTGATCGGCTAGCGTTCCGCCTCATGGGCGTGCAGGATCGCCGGATCGGCCCAGCCCTGCAGCACGCCGGCCAGCATCCATGACAGGTTCGCCGCATCGGCGATGCCGGCATTCATGCCATAGCCGGCGAACGGCACCCAGATATGCGCCGCATCGCCACACACGAACACGCGCCGGTCGCGGAACTTGTCGGCAATGAGCCGCCTGCCGTACCAGTCCTCCTTGCTGATGACCTCGTATTGGAAGTCCGGCCCCGCCCCGACCACCAGCCGAATGCACCGGTCGCGATCCACCGACGCGAAATCCGGTTCATCCGGCCGCAGGTAACAATGGATCAGCCAGGTCTCGCGGCCGTCGATGGCAAAGATGTTGGCGCTGCGTCGGGGATTGATCGACTGATTGGACCATGCCGGGCGCGCCTGCATCATGCCGATCAGCGACGGCGCGCGGAAATAGGTTGACTGGGTGCGCTGGACTACCGCGTCACCGGTCAATTGCGCGCCGATCTGCCGCCGGATCTCCGAGTGCCCCCCGTCGCAACCTATCAGGTAATCGCTGTCGATCAGCAGGCGTTCGCCGCTGTCCAGGTCCTCGGCCTCGGTCGCCACACCGTCGGCCGACTGGGTGAATCCCAGCACCTTCGTGCGGTGTTGAAACCGCAGCCCCGGCATGGCCATCGCGTGATCCACCAGCACCGGCTCGAGAAAGATCTGGTTGATGCGGTGCGGCGGCTCCGGGGTCGGCCACCAGGTATCCGGCCCTTCCGTCGCGCTGTAGCGGTCGCGCCGGCAGGGGATGGGAATGCGCGCGAATTCGCGTCCGACGGTCGTGGTGCGGAACGAGATATCGTTCGGAAAATCCTGCGGCAGGCCGGCGTCGCGCACCGCCTGCGCCACGCCGAGCCGGCGGAACAGCTCCATCGATCGCGCCGCGACATGATTGCACTTCACGCTCGGCGGTTCGTCGCGGCGGCGCTGTTCCAGCACCGTCACGTCGATGCCGCGCCACGCGAGATCCATTGCCAGCGTGGTGCCAACCGGCCCGCCGCCGGCCACCAGCACGCGGGTGCGCAAGCGGCGCATCAGGGCGGGCAGATCACGTTGACCAGCGCCTGCTGGCCGCCGCGCACCGCCGCCGCCGCGCGCTGCAACGCCGCCGGCAGGTCGCCCGGGCGCTCCACCCGCTCGCCATGTCCGTTATGTGCAAGGACGATCTTCTCGAACGATGGCGCCGGCAGATCGGCAAGCAATCGCCCGTCGTTTTCCGCGGCGACGCCCTTGCCGTACATGTCGAGCGTCGCCCGCCGCACCGCCCCATACAGCGCGTTGTTGTAGATCACCGTCAGCACCGGCAGGTTGTGCGTCTCGGCCACGTAATGGCACGCCGTGGGGTTGGCGAACATGTAGGCACCGTCACCCAGCACCGACAGCACCAGGCGGTCGGGCGATGCCAGCCTGGCGCCGAGCGACGCGCCGAACCCCCAGCCCAGGCCGCCCGCCGAACTCAGCGCGAACAGGCTGCCAGGCGTATCCAGCGGGCAGTATTCCTGGCGGAACGAGTACTCGGAAATAACGATCGTGTCGTGGTCCACCACCGCGCGCAGGCAGTGGTTCAGCCAGGCCAGCGTGTTCTTGTTGCCGCGCCCGGCCTGTTCCGCCTCGCCGCGCCAGCCGGCATGCAGTTCCGCCGACCGCCTGGTCAGCCGCGCCCGCCGCTCCTCCACATGCGCCCCCGAGCGCCCCGCCAGCGCCTGCGCCAGCGCCTCCAGCGCCGACAACGCAGTGGCGGTGATCGTCAGGTCGGACGGAAAACTGCGCATCGGATAACGCGCATAGAGCGGGTCCTCGCCGATCTGCACGATGCGCGCGCCGGCCGGCGGACGTTCCTTGCCCGGCAGCCAGGGCACGTCGGATTCGATGACGATCACCAGGTCGGCCTGCGCCAACAGCGGTCCCGGCGCCGAACCCTGGAACATCGGGTGATTCGCCGAGATCGCGAAATACCGTGTGTTGTACGGAATCACCGGCAGCGCCCACTGCTCCGCCAGGCCCGCCAGCACCGCGGCGTCGCGCTTGTCCTGCCCGAGCGTGCCGGTGATCACCAGCGGCGCGCGCGCGGCCGCGATCCACTCGGCAAGTTGTTCGACATCCGCCGACGCAGGCACCGGCGCGCGCGGCCGGGCGCGATGCCCACGATTGCTGACCGGCGGCGCATCCATCACTTCGCCCAGCACCTCGCGCGGCAGGCTGAGATACACCGGACCTTTCGGTGACGACATCGCCATTTCCAGCGCCCGGTCAACCACCGTGCCGACCTGGTCGCCGCGCTTCATTTCGTAGTCCCACTTGACCATCTCGCGCAGCATGCCGGCCTGGTCGTACATTTCCTGCGCCCAGTGGATATGCGCGTTACGCGAACCTTCCGGACCGGATTCGGTGAACGGGGTGCGGCCGGAGGTCAGCAGAATTGGCACGCGGTCGCGGCTGGCGTCGATCAGCATGTTGATCGCGTTCGCGGTACCGACATTGGTGTGCAGCATCACCGCCTGCGGCTTGCCGGTCACCATGGTGTAGCCGTGCGCCATGGCGACCGCGGCGTTCTCGTGCGGCACCACGATCGGCCGCGGCACCTTGCGGTTGCTGCGGCTGCTGCGGGCGAACGCCTCGACGATCGGCGCGAAATCGGTGCCGGGATTGGCAAACAGGTGCTCGATGCCGTGCGCGGCGAGCGCCTCGAGATAGTCTTCCGCGGCGATGCGCGTCTGGGTGGTCATCGCGTTGCCTCCTGTCGCTGTGCGGCCTGAATGGCGCGCCAGACCCGTTCCGGTGTCGCCGGCATGTCGATATGGCTGACGCCCAGCGGTGCCAGCGCGTCCAGCACCGCGCAGATGATCGCCTGTGGTGCCGCCATCGCGCCCGCCTGGCCAGAACCCTTCACGCCGAGCGGATTGGCGCCGGTCGGCACCCCGGTCAAGGTGATGTCGAACGGCGGCAGATCGCCGGCACGCGGCAATGCGTAGTCCATGAACGATCCGCTCAGCATCTGGCCGTTTTGCGCGTCATACACGGTGTGTTCCAGCATCGCCTGGCCGATGCCCTGGGCGACGCCGCCCTGCACCTGGCCGACCGTCAGCATCGGGTTGATCAGCGTGCCGAAATCGTCCACCGCGGTGTAGCGGCGCAGCGCGACGGCGCCGGTTTCCGGGTCCACCTCCACCTCGGCAACGTGGCATCCGTTCGGGAACGTTATGGCATCGAGGACGTTCCAGATATAGGTATCGAGGCCGGGCTCGGCGCGGTCCGGCAGGTTGGCTGGATCGCGCGCGGCCCGCGCCACTGAAAGCAGATCGACGGCGCGGGCCGGGTCATCGCGCACGGTGAAGCGGCCGTCGGCGAACACCAGTTGTTCGGGGGAGGCCTGCAACAGCCGCGCGGCGATGGTGCTTCCCTTGGCGAGCATCGTGTCCACTGCCTTGCACAACGCCGCACCGCCCATGTGCATGGACCGGGCGCCACCGTGGCCGTTGCCCGCGCGCACCATCGCGGTGTCGGCTTGCACGTAGCGGAATATTTCGAGCGGCAGACCCAGCAGATCGGCGGCGACCTGCACATAGGCGGTTTCGTGGCCCATGCCATTGGACTGCGTGCCGACCACCAGTGCCACGCGGCCATCGTCCTCGAAGCGCAGCTCGGTGCCCTCGTTCGGCGCGCCGCGGGCAGTCTCCATGAAGCAGGTGATGCCGATGCCGCGCAGCACGCCGCGCCGGTTGGAAACCGCACGACGTGCCGGAAAGTTGCCGCGTTCGGCAATGACAACCGCGTCGTCGAGGTTGTCGGCGAAACGGCCGCAGTCGATCACCGTGCCGAGCGCCTTGCGATACGGAAATTCCGCCACCAGGTTGCGCCGCCGCAGGTCGATAGGGTCGAAGCCGTGACGCCGGGCCGCGTCGTCGATCAGCCGCTCAAGCAGATAGTTCACCTCGGGCTTGCCGGCGCCGCGGTAAGCGTCGATCGGCACCGTGTTGGTGAACACGCCGCGCACGTCCATGAAGATCGACGGGATGACGTAGCCGCTGCCCATGGCGTTGGCGGGCGCATTGGTGGAACTGCCCGGCCCGCCGGAAGACAGATACGCGCCGAGATTGGCCACGGTGGAAACGTCGAGCGCGAGGAACCGGCCATCGCGATCCAGTGCCAGCCGCGCCCGGGTAACATTGTCCCGCCCCTGCGCGGTGGTGACGAAATCTTCGCTGCGCTCGCCGATCCATTTCACCGGCCTGCCAAGCCGCCGTGCCGCCCACAGCAGCATGACCCATTCGGGATACAGCGCGTTCTTCACGCCGAAGCCGCCGCCGACATCGGGGCAGGACACCCGCATCTGGGCTTGCGGCACGCGAAACACGCTGTCGGCAAGCTGCGCGCGCAAGGCATGCACGCCGGCACCAGAGAACGTCAGGTGGAAACCGCCGGCGTCGTGCTGCCCGATCGCGCCGCGCGATTCGATCGCCGAGATGACGACGCGATTGTTGACCAGCTCCAGTTCGACCACGTGCGCCGCTGCGTGCATCACGGCCTGCACCGCGCCGGCATCGCCCTTCTGGAACCGGTATGACAGATTGCCCGGCGCCTGATTCCATAGTTCAGGCGCACCCGGCAACAGTGCCGCCGGCGCATCGACCACCGGCGGCAGCACGCGGTAATCCACGCTCATGCGCTCCGCGGCATCGCGCGCGGCGACCCGCGTCTCGGCAACGACGAACGCGACCGGATCGCCCACGTGCCGCACCCGCTCGGCCGCGACAGCGAAGCGTGGCGGCACAATCATCGGCGCCACGCTCGCCACCGGCACGGTGCATGGCAGCGGCCCCAACTCACGCAGGTCCGCCGCGGTGAAGACGCCAACCCCGCCGGGCATCGCCCGCGCCGCCGCCGCATCGATACGCTCGATCGCGGCATGAGCGTGCGGCGAGCGCACGACATGCATCCAGGCCTGCCCTGGAACGTCGATATCCTCGATGAACCGCGCGCGTCCGGTCAGGAAGCGCGCGTCCTCCATCCGGCGCAGCGATTGCCCGCGATACGACATTCCAGGCGGACCGGAATCAGAACCCGAGCTTGTCCGCAATCCCGTAGCCCTGCGCGAGATCGCGCAGCTTGTTCCAGGTCGCATCCTCCACCGAAATGCCATTCCTGCGGCGCACCTGTTCGCGCTGGTGCTCGATCTCGCCCGGGTACAGCACCTCGGTGAAGCCCTCCGCCGGCGGTGTCGCCTTCAAATATTGCGCGAACTCGGTGACTTCGCGCTTGAACACCTCCAGATCGCGGAACGCCGCCACGTTGAACACCGCGATGAAGCAGCCGTCGTTGTGCCGGCCGGTCGGTTCCACGCCAAAACCCAGCCCCGTCAACAGGCCCGAAAAAATCTCGACGATCGCCGCCAGGCCATAGCCCTTGTAACCCTCGGCGCCGCCCAGCGGCAGCAGCGCGCCGCCTTGCTTCAGCACGCGCGGATCGGTGCTGGGCTTGCCATCCTTGTCGATCAGCCAGCCGGCCGGCACTTGCTCCCCCCGCGCCGTCGCGACGTTGATCTTGCCCGCCGCCGCCGCCGAGGTCGCCATGTCGAAGAACAGCGGCCCTTCCAAATTCGACGGAATCGCGAAGCAGATCGGATTGGTGCCCAGCCGCGCCTGCGCGCCGCCGAACGGCGCCACCGCCTTCGCGCTGCGCCCGGAATCGGCGGTGATCATCGCGATCATGCCCTCGCGCGCCGCCATCAGCGGATACGACGCCAGCCGGCCGATATGGCTCTGGCGGAACACCGTCGTCGCGGCGACGTTCTGCCGCTTCGCCTTGTCGATCGTCATCCGCATCGCGCGGTCCGTCACCACATAGCCAAACCCCCAGTTCCCATCTATCACCGTGGTGGTCGGCGTCTGTTCCTTGATGTCGAACGGCGCGCCGGGCATGATGTGACCGGCCTTGATGCGGTCGATATAGCTCGGGATCAATATGATGCCGTGTGAGTCGTGACCTACCAGGTTCGCGCCGATGTTGTAGCGCGCGATGGTGGCGGCCTCGTCCGCCGACGCGCCTGCATTCTCCAGCAGCGCCCTGGCGATCTCCATCAGCTTTTCCGCCTGCACGTTCGGCATTGCACCCTCCCCGCTTCGGTCCCGGTGAGCAAGGCGGCGATGGCGAAGGCTGTCAACCCTGGCGGTTCTGGCGTAGGCTGAAGGACGGAGCGAGACCCAGGAAAGGAGTGGACCATGGCGAGCCAGTCAAACGTCTATGCCAGCGTGGCCGGGACTGTCGGCCGCAGCGACAAGGACAAGGGAGCAGTTGGGGTGTTTCGCCGAGCCGCGGAGGGCGGGGCGTGGGAACATGTGCTCAGCGACTATGACAGCAATATCGTTTACGTGCATCCGACCGATCCGAACATCGTGTTCGCCGGCACGCCGGATGGCGTGTATCGCAGCACCGATCGCGGCAAGACCTTCAGGCGCGCCAACTTCCCCGACAAGGGCATGCAGATCTGGTCGTTCCTGGTCGATGCCGGCGATCCGAAACTGGTCTATGCGGGCGGCTCGCCGGTCGCGGTTTACCGTAGCGAGGATAGCGGCGAAACTTGGCGGCGGCTGCCCGATCCCAACATGCCGACGCGGTGCGTGATGCCGTTCGCCTGCCGCGTGATGCGCATGGCGCAGCACCCCGGCAAGCCCGGCACGATCTTCGCCGCCCTGGAAGTCGGCGGTGTGATGCGCACCACCGATGGCGGGGAGAGCTGGAAGGATTGCAGCACCGATCTCATCCGCCTGGCGCAGAACCCGCACCTGAAAAGCCGGATTGTCAGCGACACGTCGGACGAGGGCATGCTGGACGGCCACGCGATCGCCATCAGCGCGGCCGACCCGGACGCGGTGATCGTTGCGGTGCGCATGGGCCTGTTCCGGACCGCCGATGGCGGGGAAACCTGGCAGGATATGGAGGTCGGCCGCTTCTCGCCGACCACCTATGGCCGCGACATCAAGGTCTCGCCGCCGGATCCGAACACGCTCTATTCGGCCTTGAGCGTCGCGGCGGCCAGCAAGGACGGCGCGGTGTATCGCAGCCAGGACAAGGGGAACACCTGGCACCGCTTCGACAAGGTGCAGGTGCACGGCACCATCATGTCGGTCGCGCCGCACCAGACCGATCCGCGGCAGGTCTATCTCGCCGCGCGCTATGACGGCGAGATTTTCGGCACGCAAGATGGCGGCGAGACCTGGCAGTTCATGCCCTTGCCGCAGGGCGTGAAGGATATCTATTCCGTGGCCTGCGGGTGATGCCACGGACACCTCTCCCGCCGCGCGGGAGAGGTGTCCGGGTTCACGCCAGCACGCCCAACTCTCGCAACCGCCCGATTTCGTTCGCCGCGTAGCCCGCTTCGCGCAGCACCGCCTCGCTGTGCTGCCCCAGCGACGGCGCTCGCCGCGGCGCCACCTTCGCCTCGCCGTCGAGTTGGAACGGACTGGACACGGTCAGCGCCTCGCCGTCCGCGAACGGCACCAGCGCGCCGATCGCCTGCATCTGCGCATCGTCCGGCACGTCGTCCACCTTGCCGACCACGCCGAACGTGACGCCGACCCTATCCAGAATGTCCCGCCACTCCGGCATGTCCCGCATGCCGAACACCGCGTCGAGCGCCGCCACCAACGCGCTGGCATTGCGCTGCCGCGCCTGCTTCGTGGCGAAGCGCGGGTCGTCGGCCAGGTCCTCGCATCCGATCGCCGCCAGGAACGGCCGCAACTGCCGCTCCTCGTTGAACAGCGCCATGATAAACCACCGTCCGTCGCGACACTGATAATGATTCGCCAGCGCGTTCGGCGCCTGTTCGCGCGGCGGGCGGTGCGGCATCGGTTCGCCGAACAACCGGGTCTGCACGAAGCAGCCGTTCGCCCACAACCCGTTCGCCAGCAGCGACGAACTGACCACGCCGCCGGTTCCCGTCTTCTCCCGTCGATACAGTGCAGTAACGATCGCGGCATACAGGCCGGTGGCGCTGGGATGATCGCCCATGCCCGGCGCGGACCGGGCCGGCACGGTATCGACATCCGCGCGCACCGCATCCATCAGCCCGGTGCGCGCCCAATAGGCGGTGGAATCAAAGCCGGTCCGCGCCGCCTCCTCGCCCGCCTCGCCATAAGCGGTGAACGACGCATAGATCAGCCGCGGATTGAGCGGCAGCAGATTGGCCGGCGCCAGCTTCAGCCGGTCGCGCACCGGCAACGGAAAATTGGTGACGAACACGTCGGCGCCAGCGACCAGCCGGTGCAGCACCGAGCGTCCCGCCTCGTGCTTCAGATCCAGCGCCAGGCTGCGCTTGTTGCGTGACGTCAACTGCCAGTAATAGTCGGTCTGCGCGTGCGGGTTGGCGCCGCGCCCGCGCCACGGATCGCCCGCGCCCGGCGGTTCGACCTTGATCACGTCGGCGCCGAAATCGGACATGATCGTCGCCGCCGCCGGCCCGGCGATCCAGCTCGCGCAGTCGATGACCCTCAGGCCGGAAAACAGATGTTCTGCCATGCGCCCCTGCTCATGTCTTCTCGAAATCGATCCGTTCCACCACCGGCAGCCCGTGCAGCAGGCGCCGCAGGCAGTCCAGCGCCAGCTCCGCCGCCCCGAGCCGCACCCATTCGCGTCCGCCCAGGATACGCGAGCGGCGGAACGCCACATGCTCTTCCGTCGCAATGCCGATCCATATCGTGCCGCCGAAATCGATGCGATCGGGGCCTTCGTCCAGTTCGATCAGCACCGCCAGCGCGTGCGTCGCCCCGCAGCGTTCCCGCGCCGCCCGCGCCACGGCCTCGGTGGCCTCCTGCGTCAGCGGCCCGGCCAGGTGCACGCCTTCCAAACCAAGCGGACCGTGCAATTGCGTGGCGTCGCGCACCACGATGCCGCGACGGAATACGTGCTCGGCGTTGGGCAATGGCGCCAGGCGCACCGCGATCTGGCCGCCGGTGAAGGTTTCCACCACCGCCAGCGAGCCTTCACGTTGCAGCAGCGCCGCCAGCACGACGCCTTCCAGGGTCTGGTCGTCCTCGGCCAGGATGAAATTGCCGAGCCGCTTGCGCACCTCGGCCTGCACCGGATCCAGCTTGCGACTTATGTCGCCGGCATCGCTGCCGCGCACCGTCAGCTTCGTCTCGATCTGCGGATAATGCGCGCGGAAGCCCAGCTTCACCGATCCGTCCGGCACCATCTCCTCAATCCCGGCCAGCAACTGATCGACATGCGATTCGCCCAGCCCGTAGGAATGGAACCGCTTGAGGAAGATCGACGCCGGCGCCCCGCCGCGCGCCAGCAACCGCGGAATGATCTGCTCTTCCAGCATGCGGCGAAGCTCGCGCGGCACGCCCGGCGTGAAGAAGAACCGCGCCCGGCCGAGGTCCATCGCGAAACCGCAGGCGGTGCCAACCGGATTGTCCAGCATCTCCGCACCCGCCGGCAGCATCGCCTGCTTGCGGTTGTTCGGCGGCATGTTGCGCGCGCGGCGGGAGAAAAAATCCTCCATGCGCGCCAGCCATTCCTCGTGCAGCACGAGTTCCACGCCGGCCGCCTGCGCCGCGATCTCTTGCGACAGGTCATCGACTGTCGGCCCCAACCCGCCATTCACGATCACCGCATCGGCGCGTCCGCCGGCATGCCGGAACGCCTGCAACAGGCTGTCGCGGTCGTCCCCCACCGTGGTGCCCCAATGCACGGAAAGCCCGACATCTTCCAGCTTCTGGGCCATGTAGCTGAAATTGGTGTTGACGATCTTGCCGGTGAGGACCTCGTCCCCCGTGCAGATGATCTCGATGCGCATGTCGCTGCTCTCCTCCCGCGCGCAGCTTGCGGGTTGTGCGGGCGAAGAGCAAGCTTGCCGAGGAATCAAGCTGAACCGGAGGAGCGCGACCATGGCCAAGTTGCTGTCCCACCTGCCTGAACGCCTGCACCACCACGCCTATGTCGTGAAGGACCAGGAGAAGAACCGGCAGTTCTTCGAGGACGTGCTGGGAATCCCGCTGGCCGCCACCTGGTGTGAGCGCCACTTCAATCCCTGGGTGAAGCGCGACGTGGCGTTCTGCCATACGTTCTATGCGCTCGGCGACGGCGGCGCGCTGGCGTTCTTCTCGTTCGCCGACGACGAGGTTTACCGGAACACCCAGGCGGAAAAGCCGGCACAGATCGGCAGCTTCGATCATGTGGCGTTCAAGGTTGACGACGCGACCTATGACGAGCTGATCGCGCGGGTGAAGGCGGCCGGCGAGGCAGTGCGCGAAACCGATCACGGCTATTGCCGGTCGATGTATTGCACCTCCCCGGACGGGCTGATCGTGGAGTTCACCGTCGATCCGCCGAACGCAGCCGAGATCGATGCGATCCGCCGCGCCGACGCGCATGCCGAACTCGCACGCTGGGTGGCCGGCGACCACCGCACCAACAACGATCTGCGAGTGCGCGAGGCGGCCTAGGCGCTAACCGCCCCAAAGCCGCAACAGCGGCCCCTGCCCGCCCGCCACCGGATCGGCGTTCGGCGCTGCCACCGTTGCGATGTTGCGGATGACAGCATCGTGGTCGGCCGGATCGCCGCGATGCTGGTCCGGCCGCGCGGTGTTGTCGGGATAGGCGCCGACGATCAGCAGGTCGGCCGACTTGTCCATGCGGCAATGACCGACGCCGGCCGGCAGCACGACGACGTCGCCCGCCTGCACGTCCAGCGTTTCGCCGCCTGGGCCACCGAACTGCACCGTGGCGCGGCCACGCGCGACGCCCAGCGCCTCGTGGGCATTGCTGTGGAAATGCTGGAACGGATGCACGCTGGCGCGCCAGGCTGGCGGCCAGCCATTGGCGGCGAACAGTTGCTCGATCGCCGCCGGATCGGCTGGTACCGCGCCGCGATACACCAGCATCGGCAGCGGGGAGTTGGGAATTGTCCCGTCATCGGCGAAACTGAATGCCTGCGGTTCGTTCATGCTCCGTCACTCCGCTAAGGTTGATTGGTGATGGCCGATCAGGCCCCGTTCTTCATCGTCGGCGCCGGCCGCTCCGGCACCACGCTGCTGCGGCTGATCCTGGCCGGCCATTCGCGCCTGCACATTCCGCCCGAGACCTGGTTTCTCCGCCCGCTGGTGCGGGATTTTCCGCTCACCGGCGCGTTGACGCAACCGCAGGTCGAACGCGCGATCGAGACGATGGTTCGGCACGAGCGCTGGCCCGACATGCACCTGGCCGCGGATGATTTGCGGCGCCAGGCCGCCGCACTGGCGCGGCCGGCGCTCGTGGATCTGATCGACCTCGTTTACCATCATTTGCTGAATACGAGCAGTAGGCAGCGACTGGGCGACAAGACGCCGCACTATTTCGCCATCGTGCCGGAGCTGGCGACGCTGTATCCGCGGGCGAAGTTCATTCATCTGGTCCGCGACGGGCGTGACGTGGCGATCTCCTGGATCGATGCCGGCTGGCAACGCTACTACGAACCAGGCTTCGAGTGGCCAGCGGCGATCGCGCGCCTGCGCATGGATCGCACCGCGTACCCGGACCGCACGCTTGAGGTCCGTTACGAGGATCTGGTGCGACATCCCGCGGAAGTTGCGCAGCACATCTGCGGTTTCCTAGGCGAGACATTCGAACCATCGATGCTCGGCTGGCAGGACAGGATTGAACTGGTGGCGGCCCGCGATCGGCACTTGCACGCGCGCCTGCGGCAGCCGCTATCGGACGATGCGATTGCGGTATGGCGCCACCGCCTGTCAACCGCCGAGTGCTTTGCCATGGAAGCCTGCCTGCATCGCGAACTGGTGCAGAGCGCCTATAAGCTGCGTTTCGCCGCGCGCGGCTGGCAGCCGCTGTTCCGGCTGACCGCCGGGCTGTTGCGCACGCTGGCCCCGGTGCTGCGGCACGGCATTCCATATCTGCAACGACGCCGGATGCTGCCGAAGCGGGTGTATTTGTGATGTGACGGCCAGCAGCACGCGCCGCCACCGGCCACATGCGGGAAGCGGGATTATTTGAAGCGCGCGGCAGAGTATGGCGCCAGATCGATCGCCGGCGGCTTTTCGCTGATCAAATCGGCCACCACCCGCGCCGTCGCCGCACCCGCCGTGAGCCCGACATGGCCATGGCCGAACGCGTGCAGCACGTCCGGGCAACCCGAGGCCGGACCGATGCAAGGCAACCCGTCCGGCATTGACGGCCGATGCCCCATCCAGGTCTTCACCCGCAGATCGGCCGGCAATCCCGGAAACACGCGGCGCGCGAAGTTGCGCAGCACGTCGGCCCGTGCCCAGTTCGGCGCCGCCGCCAAACCGGCAAGCTCAACCTGCCCTGCCAGCCGCAGGCCCTGTGGTGTCATCACGCAAGCCATCTTGCCGTCGCTCGGCATCACCGGATAGCGCGGTTCGATGCCGGGATTTTCGATCGCCACATGATAGCCGCGCTCGGTTTCCAACGGCACACGGTCGCCCGCGGCGGCGGCCAACATCTTCGACCATGCCCCGGCGGCGATCACCGCCTTGTCGCAGTCGATGTCGCCCGCGTCGGTGCGCACGGCGCGCAAGCGGCGCGACTCGATGCGCAGGCCGGTGGCCCGGGCGCGGCGATGTGTCGCACCCAAAGCGCAGGCGTGCCGCACCAACGCGTTCACATAGGCACCGGGATCGCGGCACTGCCCGTTTTCCTCGACCAGCACCGCGAACTTGTAGTGGCGATCCAGTGTCGGCTCGCGCTGGCGCAGTTCCTCCTCCGACAGTTCCAGCCAGCGCACGCCATTCTCGCGCCGCAACCGCCACGACAGGCCCTCGGCGTCGAAATCGGCGCGGCCGGGAAAGACGAACAACACGCCCTGCCGCGTGATGAGTTCGCCGACGCCGGCCTCCGTTGCCAGGCGGAGGTGCCGCTCCGGCGCCTCCAGCAATAACGGGCGCAGCGCGCGCGCAGTGGCCGCGATCCGCGCCTCCGTCGCTCCGGCACGCGCAAAACGCCACAGCCACGGCAGCAAACATGGCAGATAGGACCAGCGGATTGCCAGCGGCCCGAGCGGATCTGCCAGATACCCCGGCACCTTGCGCCAAAGGCCCGGCGCGGCCATCGGAATGACCGAACTCGGATTGAGCAACGTCCCGTTGCCGTAACTGGCCGCCTGTTCGCCACCCGGATCGCCCGGTTCGACGATCGTCACGCGGTGCCCGTCACGCAGCAACTCGATCGCCGTGGCCGCACCGACGATGCCGGCACCGATGACGACGACGTGCCGCGCCATGCAACGGCGCCCGCGCTACGCGTTCTTCTTCACGCCATAGAACTGCGGCCAGCCGTCGCGCACATCCGTGAGGTAATTGTGAAATGCGGTGGGCTGGTCGTACATCCCAAGCGGCACATAAGGCGGACTCTTCCAAAACGCCACCTGCATTTGCTCCGCAATCCTCTTCTGCGCTGCAAGATCGGGCGCGTTGAACCAGGCCCCGCGCAGCGCCTCCATTTTCGGATCCGTCGGCCAGCCGAACCAGCTTCCGGCCGTGCCGCTGCTTTGGATAGGCAGGTCCGGCGCCGGCGAGATGTTCCCGAACCCACCCAGGAACGTGTAGAAGATGTTCCAGCCGCCCTTGTCGGCCGGCGCCTGACTGGCGCGGCGCTGCACCACCGTGCCCCAGTCCAACGGTTGGAAATCGGTGTTCATGCCGATCTTCTTCAGCGTGTCGGAGGCCACCTGCGCCTCGGCCCAGATGGTCGGATACGTCGAGGCGGCGAGGATCACCACCTTCTCGCCCCGGTATCCCGCGGCGACCAGGTCCTGCTTGAGTTTGGCGTAATTCTTCGGCCCGCGCGTGATCTCCACACCGACCGTGCTGGCCATCGGAGTGCCGGGAACGAAGATGCCGACATCGGTCTTGATCAGGCTCGGATCGGCACCCGCGACCGCCTCCATCACGTCCTTCTGGTCCATCGCCGCGAGAACCACGCGGCGTATCGCGGCATTGTCGAACGGCGGATACAAGCAGTTGAAGCGCAGGCAGCCGATTTCGCCAGTGCGGTCCTTCACCGCGATGGTCAGGTCCTTGCTGCGCCGCAACAGCGGCACCAGATCGATGGTGGGATTTTCCCACCAGTCGGTCTCGCCCTGCGTCAGCGCGGCCGAGGCCGTGGCCGGATCGGGAATGACGTTCCACACCACGCGGTCAACGTACACGATCTTCGGACCGGCATTGAAGCTCGGTTTGCCGTCCTTGCGCGGAATGTACTTCTCGTTCTTCTCGTAAACCACGCGCTGGCCGGCAACCCGTTCCGCCGCGATGAACCTGAACGGACCGCTGCCGACGGCTTCCGTCACCTGCTTCATCGGGTCGGTCTTCGCCAGCCGTTCCGGCATGATCGCGCAATACACCTGCGCCAGCGCGTTGGGCAGCAAGGCAAACGGCTGCTTCAACCGGAAGCGGATCACCTTGTCGGATGGCGCGGAAATCTCATCGACCCGCGCCATCAGCGCCCCGCCGAACGGATCGCGCCTGGAAAAACGCTCGATGGTGGCGACGCAATCCTTCGCCCGCACCGGCGTGCCGTCGTGAAACGCCAGCCCGTCCCGCAGCGTAAGTTCCCATTGCTTGCCGTCATTCTCCGTCTTCGCGCCTTCGACCATCTGCGGCTGCACGTTGAACCCGGCATCATACCCATACAGCGTGTCGTACACCGCGAGCGAAAAGTTGCGCGTGACGTCCGCGCTGGTCCAGACCGGATCGAGCGACGCGAGGTCCGCCTGCGGGGTGAAATTGATGGTCTTCGCCCCTTCGGCATGCACGATGCGCGGCGCGGCCAGCGCGGCAACCCCGGCAAGAGTCGTCTTCAGAACATCCCGGCGCTGCATCTTCATTGCATCCTTCAACCCGACGTTGCGAATCCCTACTCCACCCGCGCCACACCGGCAATCCGGACAGCATCGGCGTGTCCCGTGCGGCGACGCCGGCAAGTCCCGCCGTCCGCGGAGCGCAGCCGCCGCTCAGCCGGATTCCGATGCGTGCAACGCGGCGGCAACGATCGGTGCGGCGGCGGCCGACATCAGCCTCCCGTCATGGCCGACACCTGGCACGTCGATGACGGTCCATGCGCAGCGCGCCCCCATCGCCTCGGCCGCCGAACGTCCGGCGCGGACATAGTTGTGCGCCCGCTCGTGCCGCGTCGCGCCCTGCCGCATGGAACGCGGGCCCTTCGGGAAGAACCGGCCGGTCGTTTTGATATCATGCGTGCCGGCCATCACCGTGATCCGGAAGCGCAGCAGTGCGCGCAACGCATCCGGATCCACCTCGGTTTCGCCCAGCCCGAACGGCCATCCGGTGTCCAGGTCCGGCATCGCATAGGTGCCCGCATTCGCGCTGACTGCAACCGCAACATGCTCGCGAAATCCGAACGAGACCATGCGGTGCACGAACTGCCCCCCAGCGGAATGACCGAACACTCCGTACCGCCGCCGCGTCGTGACGCCTTGCGCCTGCAACGCCGCGAACAGCCGCTCGTCGATGCCATAGGTCCATTGCGCGCGCGAGTTCGGCGTGCCGGCCTGGTCGCGCAAATTGCCGAAATGGTACCACAGGTATTCGGGAAACGACGCCTCCGGGAATTCAATGGCGATCGCCAGGATGCCGGCTTCGTCAACCAGCTTCAGCCAATAGTCGCGATAGGCGGCACCGTTGCGGCCAACGCCGTGATGCACGAACAGCACCGGCGTGTCGGCCGCGAATCCCTGGGGCCGGGCCGCATGCAGCACCAACGGTTGCTCGGGAAACGCCGCATCGACATAGGGCAGCGAATTCGCGCCGGACGCATCCACCAGGCGCGACAGATCGGTCATCGGTCGATCGCCCGGATCATTTCGCCGCCGCGGCCTCTGCCGCGGATGGTCCCAGGACCGTCAGTTTCGCGCCATTGCTGGTGGTTTCGACATGGACAAAGCCGAATTGCGCCGTCAGTTCGAGGATATCCAGCAGGGTCTGCCGGTTGCTGTCACTCAACTGACCGACCGAATGGAATCGCAGGTCGAGTTCGAGTTTGGGCGCCTGCTGCGTCCGGCGGGCAAGTTTGTCTTTCAACGCCGGTTCGTTGGCGAGAGGCTCGCCATTCCACACCGCGGTCCCGTCCGGATTGATTGTCAGAGTCACGGGTTGTTGCGTTGGCGGCGCGTCCTTCGCAACCGCGCCCGCACCGCCCGCGACGGAAGCACAACCGAACGCGGCGGCAATCGCCACAACGCGGAGGAGACTACCAGCCATATCGAGCGGTGGGCCGCCATCGTGGCCAGGCCACGGCGCGACCCGCTTCGCGGCGCAGATCGCTCGATCGCGCGGCGACAGCTCAGGCCGCCTTCGCCACCGCGCGTTTCGCGATCACCCCAACCAGATGCGCACGATATTCCGCGCTCGCGTGGATGTCGCCATTCAGCCCGTCCGCCGGCGTCTTGATGTTCGCCACCGCATCCGCCGCGAAATTCGCCGACAGAGCCTGTTCCATTGCGGTCTGCCGGAATACCCCGCCCTGGCCCGCACCGGTCACCGCGACGCGCACGCCCGCCGGAAACTTCGCCACGAACACGCCGACGATCGCATAGCGCGACGCAGGATTGCGGAACTTCTCGTAGCCGGACTTCTCCGGCACCGGAAACTCCACCGCCGTAATAATTTCGTCCTGCTCCAGCGAGGTCGAGAACATGCCGGTGAAGAAGTCATCCGCCTTGATCGACCGCTTGTTGGTCTTGATGGTCGCGCCCAGCGCCAGCGCCGCCGCGGGGTAATCCGCCGCCGGATCGTTGTTGGCGATGCTGCCGCCGATCGTGCCGCGATGCCGCACCGCCTCGTCGCCGATCATGCCCGCCAGCGCCGCCAGCCCGCGAATCTTCCCCGCCACCGCGGCGCTTTTCGCCACCGTCGCATGCGTCGTCATCGCGCCGACGGTCACGCTGTTGGCACCCACGGTGATGCCGGTCAGCCCCAACTTCACCAGATCGACGATCACGCTCGGCTTGGCCAGCCGCTGCTTCAGCACGGGAATGTAGGTCATGCCGCCGGCGAGCGCCTTCGCCTCCGGATCGCCAAGCAGGACCTTCGCCGCATCCGCGAGGTTGGCCGGCTGCTGATAGGAGAAATCATACATCGTGCTGGTTCCTCTTATTCCGCCGCCATCGCAGGGCGGCCGGACTGGATGATCGACCACAGTTTCCCCGGGGTCGCCGGCATGTTGATGTGCCGCACGCCGTAATCGCGCAGCGCATCGACGATCGCGCCGATCACCGCCGGCGGCGAGCCGATGGCGCCCACCTCGCCGCAGCCCTTCACCCCGAGCGGGTTGTGCGTGCACAGCGTGACCTCGGTCGCCACCTTGATGTTCGGCACGTTGTCGGCGCGCGGCATGGTGTAGTCCATGAACGAGCCGGACAGCAGTTGACCCTGTGCGTCATACACCGCGTTCTCCAGCAGCGCCTGCCCGACACCCTGGGCGACGCCGCCTTGCACCTGGCCCTCGACGATCATCGGGTTGATCACGCGGCCAACGTCGTCCACCGCGACGAAGCTCACCACTTCCGGGACACCGGTGTCCATGTCCACCTCCACCTCGCAGACATGGCAGCCGGCCGGGAAGGTGAAGTTCTTTGGATCGTAGAACGCGGTTTCTTCCAGCCCCGGTTCGAGTTCCTCGATCGGATAGTTGTGCGGCACATAGGCGGCGAGCGAAATCTCCGCCAGCGCCTTCGACTTGTCGGTGCCGGCAACGGTGAATTTGCCGTCGGCGAACTCGATGTCGTCCACCGAGGCTTCCATCAGGTGCGCGGCGATCTTCTTGCCTTTGGCGATGACCTTGTCCATCGCCTTCACCATCGCCGAACCGCCGACCGCCAGGCTGCGGCTGCCATAGGTTCCCATGCCGAACGGTATCTTCCCGGTATCTCCGTGCACCACTTCCACCTGCTCGATCGGCACGCCGAGCTGCGCGGAGACAAGCTGCGCGAACGTCGTCTCGTGCCCCTGGCCGTGGCTGTGCGAGCCGGTGAACACCGTGACGCTACCGGTCGGGTGCACGCGAATGTTCGCGCACTCATACAATCCCGCGCGCGCACCGAGCGAGCCCACCACGGCGGACGGCGCTATGCCGCACGCCTCGATATAGGTGGAAACGCCGATGCCGCGCAGCTTGCCGCGTGCCTTCGCCGCCGTGCGCCGCGCTTCGAAGCCGGCGTAGTCGGCCGCCTTCAGCGCCGCATCCAGCGTCGCCTGGTAGTTGCCGCTGTCGTATTGCAGCGCCACCGGCGTCTGGTAGGGAAACGCATCGGCGGGGATGAAATTCTGCCGCCGCACCGCGATGCGATCCTTGCCGGTGTCGTGCGCGATCACGTCCACCAGGCGCTCCACCAGGAACGTCGCCTCCGGGCGGCCGGCGCCGCGATAGGCGTCCACCGGCACGGTGTTGGTGAACACCGCCTTCACCTCGCAGTAGATCAGCGGGGTCTTGTAAACGCCGGCGAGCAGTGTGGCGTACAGATAGGTCGGAATGCAGGGCGCGAAGGTGGACAGGTAGGCGCCCATGTTGGCCAGCGTCGAGATGCGCAAGGCGAGGAAATTGCCGTCCGTGTCCAGCGCCATCTCGGCGGTGGAAACATGGTCGCGGCCGTGCGCGTCCGACATGAAGCTTTCGTTGCGCTCGGCGGTCCACTTCACCGGGCGGCGCAGCTTGCCGGATGTCCAGGTGACGATCGCCTCCTCGGCGTAGTGGTAGATCTTCGAGCCGAACCCGCCGCCGACATCCGGCGCCACGACGCGCAGCTTGCTCTCCGGGATGTGCAGCACGAAGGCGCCCATCAGCAGCCGGATGACGTGCGGGTTCTGGCTGGTGGTGTACAGCGTGAAGTCGCCGTTGGACGGATCGCACTCGCCAACCGCGGCGCGCGGCTCCATCGCGTTCGGTATCAGGCGGTTGTTGGTGAGGTCGAGCTTCACCACTTTCGCCGCCTTGGCGAAGGCCGCGTCCACCACTGCCTTGTCGCCGATCTGCCAGTCGTAGCACAAATTGCCGGCGGCATCGTCGTGCACCGCCGCCGCGCCGGGTTTCAGCGCGTCCTGCATCGTCGCCACCGCTGGCAGGTCCTGGTAGTCGATCGCCAGCAGTTCCGCGGCGTCCTTCGCCTGCTGTTTGGTTTCGGCGATCACCACCGCAACTGGATCGCCGACATGGCGCACCTTGCCGATCGCCAGCACCGGATGCGCCGGCTCGGCCATCGGCGAGCCGTCCTTGTTGTGAATCTGCCAGCCGCAGGGCAGGCCGCCCACGCCGTCCGCCGCCATGTCGGCACCGGTGAACACCGCCACCACGCCCGGCGCCTTCGCCGCGGCCGCCGTGTCGATGGTGTTGATCGTCGCGTGCGGCCGGTCGGCGCGCTTGAGCACCGCGTAAAGCTGGCCGGGCCGGTTCATGTCGTCAACGTAGTTGCCGCGTCCCCTCAGGAAGCGGCCGTCTTCCTTGCGGCGAACCGACGCACCGATGCCATCGAATGCCATGGCGTCTCTCCCGTTTTGTTGCGTCCCGCGCTTATTCGGCGGCAGCCTGGACGGACTTGCCGTGCATCAGCGGCCATGCGGCGGCGATCGCCTTCACGATGTTATGGTAGCCGGTGCAACGGCAGAGATTGCCTTCCAGCCCCTCGCGGATCTGCTGCTCGGTCAGTCCCTCCGGATGCGAATTCACCAGGTCGATCGCGGACATCACCATGCCCGGCGTGCAGAAGCCGCATTGCAGCGCATGGTGCTCGCGGAACATCTCCTGCATCGGGTGCAGCGTGCCGTCGGCCGCCGCAAGGCCCTCGATCGTGGTCACCTGGGCGCCCTCGGCCTGCAACGCGAGCATGGTGCAGGACTTCACCGCCTCGCCGTTCACGTGCACGACGCAGGCCCCGCACTGGCTGGTGTCGCAGCCGACATGGGTGCCGGTCATTCCCAGCTTTTCGCGCAACAACTCGACCAGCAATGTGCGGCCTTCGACCTCCGCCGTGTGCTTCTTGCCGTTGACCGTCAGCGTTACCTGAGGCATGCGCGCTCCCCTTCATCCTCGCCGTGTTGCAACGGGTCTGGCCGCCGGGGCTTGCGGTGGCAATACCCGGGCGGGCCAGTTGGCCGGAGTGTGGTCGCGGCGTGGGGAGGCGGTCAAGCGGGTGCTCGCATTGCGCCGCGGCGACCATTTGGCGCCGCCGTGCCGGCCGGCGCTTTGACGGTCGCGCCGGCGCGCGGCAGGTTGCACGCCGCACACCCGGAGGCACAACCGGCCATGGAAATTCGCAATCTTGGCCGTTCGGGCCTGCGCGTCTCGGCCATCGGGCTGGGCTGCAACAATTTCGGCGGCCGCATCGACCTCGAGGCCACGCGCAAGGTGATCCACAAGGCCTTCGATCTCGGCATCACCCTGTTCGACACCGCCGACACCTACGGCAACCGCGGCGGGTCGGAAACCGAGATGGGCCAGGTGCTCGGCGACGAGCGCAAGCGCATCGTGCTGGCCAGCAAGTTCGGCATGCCGATGGACGATGCCGACGTGAAGATCGGCGGTTCGCGCCGCTACATCATGCAGGCGGTGGAGGACAGCCTGCGCCGGCTGCGCACCGACTGGCTCGATCTTTACCAGATCCACCAGCCCGACCCGCACACGCCGATCGAGGAGACGCTGCGCGCGCTCGACGACCTGGTACGCCAGGGCAAGGTGCGTTATATCGGGTGCTCGAACTTTCCCGCCTGGCAGGTGGTGGAAGCGCAATGGACCGCCAGGATGAACCGGTTGAACGCGTTCGTCTCCTGCCAGGACGAATACTCGTTGCTGGTGCGCGACGTGGTGGAACCGCAGCTCCGGCCGGCGATGCTGCAATACGGCATGGGCCTGCTGCCGTTTTTTCCCCTGGCCAGCGGCGTGCTGACCGGCAAATACCGCCGCAACGCGACGTTGCCGTCCGGCTCGCGGCTGGCCAACACCGCGCGGCTGGCGGATCGTTACCTGACGCAGCGCAATTGGCCGGTCGCAGAGCAACTCGGCGACTTTGCCGAACAGCGCGGCCACACGCTGCTGGAACTCGCGTTCAGTTGGCTGCTGGCGCAGGCGCCGGTCGCCAGCGTCATCGCCGGCGCGACACGGCCGGAGCAACTGGAGCAGAATGTGACGGCCGGAGGCTGGAAACTTTCGGCCGAGGAACTGGCGGAGGTGGACCGCATCACCGCGGTCTGACCGCGCCGGCGCGCCACGCCTCCGCTTCCGCACCGCGAGGGGTGAGCGAAACGAGGCGCCTGCGGTCGCCCGCACCCGCTTTCCCGTCATGCGGGAAGATTCTTCCAGTGAACCACTTTCAGTTGTTGCAACTTGACGTTGTATTACGCTAGGATATACCCCATACCGTTAGGGGGCAACGCCACATGGCCGGCTCGACCTGGACCTGGACCGGTGCGACCAGCGACCCCGCGCTTTCCACCAACTGGAGTCCGGCCGGCCACCCACAACCAGGCGACACCGCGATCATCCCCGGCGGCGCGACCGCGCCCGCGCTTTATTCCGACGCGTCGCTCAGCGGCATCACGTTCGAGCTGGCCGGCGATGGAGCGCTCACGTTCAGCAACAACACCACCGTCGCCGGCACCTCGCAAATCGATGCGTTGAGCGTGATCGACGCCACCGGCACGGCGGCGGCGCTGTCGCTCGCCGGACCGTTCACCAATCTCGGCACGATCGAAGCCACCGGCACGCAGGCCAGCCTGAACATTCAGATCACCGCGGGTGGCGCGGCGCCTGGGTCGCTGAACAATCAGGGGCAGATCATCGTCGGTCAGGGCGACACGCTGGCGATCAGCGGCGGCACGATCTTCGATCCGGGCGCCGTCCTGGTGAATGGCGGCACCGCGACGATCACCGGCACGCTTGCCGGATTGGGCAACTACGGTATCGGCACGGGCGGCACGCTGGCGCTCGGCCAGGCCGCCAGCCTCGCCCTCACCGAGATCACCTTCACCGGCACCACCGGCCTGCTGAAGCTCGATGCGCCGCCATCGTTCGTCGGCGGCATCAACGGCTTCGCCCCAGGCGACACGATCGATCTCGGCCCGGTCAACGTCAGCACGGTGGTGTTCGACGGCCTGGGCGACATCATCGCGATCGGCTCCGGCGGCATCGTGTTCGATGCCTCCCTGCCCGGGTTCCAGCACAGCGGGAGCTTCGTGCTGTCCGGCACCGGCGGCCTCGCCGGCAACCTGCAACTCATTGAGGGCGGCGGCGCCGACACCGTTCTCACGGTGCTGCCGCAATCGATTTGGCTGTGGCAGAACGGCGCCTCGGCGGTTGCCGGCACCGCGTCCGATTGGGCGGCGGTCAGCGGACCGGGCAATGGCTGGGGCTATCCGCAACCCGGCGACACCGCGATCGACGCCGGCGGCACGATCCTGGCCAGCGACCCGGGTTTCACCAGCAGCACGCTGGAACTGGGCGGCACGGCCAGCCTCGCCGCGCTGGCCGTCACCGGCGGTAGCGCGACCAGCCCCACCAATCCGTCGCTCGACGGCAACAGCCTGCTCACCAGCAACGTTGCGGCCGCCGGTGGCTTCGCCGGCAACGCCACGCCGGAGACCAGCCTGCTGAGCGCGGCGGGCATCTTCATCAACGACGGCACGATCGCCGCGGACGGCCCGGTCGGCAGCAGCTTCACCATCGCCATCGCCGGCACCACGCTGAACGGCTCGTTCCAGCCGGGCGCGTTCATCAACTACAACGCGATCCAGGTCGATGCCGGCAACGCGATGACCATCACGGTCGCCGGCACCGCCGAGTTCTTCAACGCCGGCGAAATCCTGGTGAACGGCGGCTCGCTGCTGGTCAATGCCGCCGGCGGCGCGATCGCCGGCGGCTACGCGCCTGCATCCGGCGTGGTGGTGATCGAGAACGCCGGCACGGTCGAGACGAATGTCGGCTACGCCGCCGACGTCAACGGCAACATACCGGTCTATGCGTTCGCCGGCACGGTCGCGGGCAACACGCTGAAGATCGACACTATCGGTTCGTTCGGCGGCAACATCCTCGGCTTCGGGCTGGGCGACACCATCGATATCGGCACCTCGATCGCCGTGAGCACACTGTCTTACAGCGCCGGCACCGGCATCCTGAAGCTGGAGAACAGCGGCGGGACGGTGATCGACTCGCTGCTGTTCGGTTCTGGCAATTTCACCGGCGGCAGCTTCAGCGCCGGGACCGGCGCCGACGGCGACACGGTGATCACCGCCGCGGTGCCGAACGACAGTTTCGCCAACAGCTCCGGCACCTGGCAGGCCGGCAGCCTGTGGTCGAACGGCACGCCGGGCACGCTGGATACCGCCATCATCGGGATCGGCGCGAGCAATCCCTTCACCGTGAGCACCGGGGCCTCGGCGGTGGCGGCCGGCGCGGTGGTGCTGGCGCAGGACGCGCTGCTGCGGATCACCAGCGACACCACGATCTCGCCGTATGCGATCCGGCAATACGGCGGCTCGCTCGAGGTGACCAGCGGCAACACGCTGACCGGGTCGCAGTTGCTGGTGGACGGCGGCTCCACCACGATCGACGCCACCGCGCTGCTCGACCTCACGGGCCATCCCAATTACGGCACCACAGGTGCCAACGACGGCACGATCAGCGCCAGCAACAGCGGCACGCAGGCGCTGCAGGTGGAGAGCGGATCGCTGCTGGTCGATGGCGGCACGCTGGATGCGGGCACCGGCCACAGCGGCGGTGACGGCGGCCGGATCTTCATCGGCTATGAGGGCGGCGGCACGCCGGCCACGGTGACGGTCCAGAACAGCGGCACCAATGCCGGGAGCGTCACCGACAGCTACGCCATCGTTGCCTCCGACGCGACCTCGTTCGGTGTCCTCACGCTCGACGGCAACGTGTCGTGGACCGACCAGATCGATCCGGCCGACACGGTGACCACCCGCGGCTACATGCTTGTCGGATTCAACAACCAGGCGACGATCAGCGGCACGCTCACACCGGCGTTCAGCGGCACCGCGACGCTGGCGGTGGAGAACGGCGCGACGCTGACGGAGCAAACCTACGCGACTATCGGCGACTCGGTGGACAGCGCCGGCAGCGTGGTGGTGTCCGACGCGTTGTGGAACATCGGGACCGCGACCGGCGGGTTCCTGAATGTCGGCCGGCGGGGCGATGGCACGCTCACCGTCCTGCGGGGCGGCACCGTGGCGGTCGGCGGTTCCCTCGCGTTCGTCAACGATGGCACCAGCCTCATTGGCAGCGGGATCAATGTCGGTGTCTCCGCAAGGAGCGCCGGAACACTGGACATCGAAAGCGGCGGCACGGTCGAGATGCTCGGCAACGCCGCCATCACCATCGGCCGATCGGCCGGCGCCACCGGCCTCATCATCGTCAACGGGCCAGGCGCTCTGATCAGCGAAGGCGCCGCCGCCGAGGGCATTGCCGTCGGCGGCGCCGGCAGCGGCACGCTCAAGGTCAGCAACGGCGGCACCGTCGATGCCGGCACCGGGCCGATCGACATCGCCAACCAGGGCACCGTCGTCGTTGACACCGGCTCCCTGCTGCAGGCGGCCACGATGACCATCGCCGGCACCGGCGCGCTCACCATCGGTTCGGGCGCAACCGTCATCAGCAACTTCGTCAGCCTGCAAGGCGAGGTGCTGGACCAGGGCGGCACGCTCGGTCCGGTGGCGCTGCCGGCGCAGGTCGTCATCGGCAGCGGCGCCGACTTCACCGGCGCCGGTATGCTGGGCGGCGCCAATGCCGAGGTCACCAATTCCGGCATCATCGACGCCGCCCCTGCCGGTGGAGTCACCACGCTCACCGTGCCTGACACGGTTGGCGGCACCGGCGGCGAATTGTTCATCGATAGCGGCGCCACGCTGGACCTGGCCGGCCCGGTCGGTGCCGGGCAAACGGTGGCGTTCAACTCCGCCCCAGGCGAACTGCTGCTCGGCAACATCAGCACGTTCCAAGGCACGATCGGCGGGTTTGCCCGGAACGACACCATCGTGTTGCAAGGCATAAGCATTGCGTCCAGCAGCTACGACGCAGGCAGCGGCACGCTTACCCTGTTCAACGCCTCGGACGCCAGCATCGGCACGCTGACGATCGCCACGACGCTCGGTTCAGGGAATCCGACCGTCAGCGACGGGGTGGTGACGCTGGCCTGCTTCGCAGCGGGCACAAGCATCGCCACCCCGAACGGCCAGAAGCGCGTGGAAGAGCTCACGGCCGGCAATACGGTCCGCACCGTGCTGGGCGGCAAGCCGCGGCCGATCGTCTGGATCGGCCATCGCCGCGTGGATTGCACGCGCCATCCGAAGCCACGGCAGGTCTGGCCGGTGCGCATCGCCGCCGGCGCCTTCGGCCGGGGCGTGCCGGCGCGCGATCTGTATCTCTCGCCCGACCACGCGGTGTATGCCGACAGCGTGCTGATCCCGGTGAAACACCTCGTCAACGGCGAGACCATCGCGCAGGTGCCGTGCGACACCGTCACCTACTACCACATCGAGCTGCCACGCCACGACGTGATGCTCGCCGAGGGGCTGCCGACCGAGTCCTTTCTCGATACCGGCGACCGGGCGAGCTTTGCCAATGGCGGCCGGCCGATCGCCCTGCATCCGGATTTTTCCGGCCGCATCCGGGAGGCGGAAGGCTGCGCCGAGCTGATCGTTACGGGCCCGCGGCTCGACGCGGTGCGCCGGCGGCTCGCCCGCACCGCGCGCCGCAAGCGGGCAGCCTGACCCGGCGCGGTCGCTCCCTCTCCCGCGCGATGCCAAAAGGCGAGGCGCTCGGCCGGTTCATCCCCGCTCATACCAGGCGCGCGACCGGCGGACGATGCGGACCACCGAGAGCATCACCGGCACCTCGATCAGCACGCCGACCACCGTCGCCAGCGCCGCACCCGACTGGAACCCGAACAGCGCGATGGCCGTGGCGACCGCCAACTCGAAGAAATTGGACGCGCCGATCAAAGCGGACGGACCAGCCACGCACCATTCGACGCCCAGACGCCGGTTGAGCCAGTAGGCCAGGCCGGCGTTGAAATACACCTGGATCACGATCGGCACGGCCAGCAGCGCGATCACCACGGGTTGGCGCATGATCTGTTCGCCTTGCAGGCCGAACAGCAGCACGAGCGTCAGCAGCAGGGCGGACAGCGACAAGGGCCCGAGCCAATCCAGCGTGCGGCCAAGCGCGGCCGGCCCGCCGTGCCGCAACACCGATGCGCGCCAGAGCTGCGCCACGATGACCGGCACGACGATGTAGAGTACCACCGACAGGATCAGCGTGTTCCAGGGCACGACGATGGACGACAGCCCGAGCAGCAGCCCGACGATCGGCGCGAATGCGAACACCATGATCGTGTCGTTGAGCGCCACCTGGCTCAAGGTGAAATGCGGCTCGCCGTCCACCAGGTTCGACCACACGAACACCATGGCGGTGCATGGCGCGGCCGCGAGCAGAATCAGGCCGGCGGTGTAGCTGTCGATCTGGTCGGCCGGCAGGTAGGGCCGGAACAGATGGGCGATGAAGATCCAGGCCAGCAGCGCCATCGAGAACGGCTTGACCAGCCAGTTCACGCCGACAGTCGCGGCGATGCCGCGCCAATGCCGCCCGACCTGGCCCAATGCCGCGGGGTCGATCTTGAGCAACATCGGCACGATCATCAGCCAGACCAGCACGGCGACCGGGATATTGACCTGCGCCAGCGTCGCCTCGCCCAGCACGCGGAACACGCCGGGCACCATGTGGCCCAGGGCGATCCCGGCAACGATGCACAGCGCCACCCATAAAGTAAGGAAACGCCCGAACAGCCCGATGGCGGGCTTCCCGGCCGGCGCCTGGCCGCGGGTGACGGTGGTTTCGCTCGTGCTCATACCGGCACGCGCCGTGCTTCCGCGCCCGATGGCAGCAGGGCGGTGATCCCAAAGCAGATCGCCAGCATGATTGCCGAGCCCCACAGACAGGCCCGCATCCCGCCATGCTGCGTCAGGATGCCGGACAGCAGGATGCCCATCAGCCGGCCGGCGGCGTTAGCGGCGTAATAGAAGCCGACGTCTTCCGCGGCCTTCTCCGATCCCGCGTAGGCGAGGATCAGGTAGGAATGCAGCGACGAGATGACGGCGAAGGCGAAGCCGAAGATCAGCAGGCCGACCACCAGAACAAGGTCCGGCCGCGTCACCCCCGGCACGCTCAGCAGCACCGCCAGCACCACCGGGATCGCGGTCAGGATCGCACCCCACACCCGTGCGGCGGGCACCTCGCGGCTCAGCCCGTCGCGGCTGCGCGTGACCACCGCGGGCGCCAACGCCTGCACCGCGCCATAGCCGATGGTCCAGGCCGCGACGAAGCCGGCCACCTGCATGTATTGCCAGCCAAACCCGTAGAGGTACACCGGCAGGCCGACGACGAACCACACGTCGCGCGAGCCGAACATGAAGATGCGGGCCGCCGCCATCAGGTTGATGGCGCGGGTCTTGGCGAACAACTCGCGGAAACTCCTGGACGACTTCGCCTTGCCCAGCGTGCGCGGCAGGGCCAGCATGACGCCGACCAGCACGATGGCGAGCATCCCGGCCATCAGCCATAGCGCGGGACGGAACCCGGCCACCTGCAGCAGCAGGCCGCCGATGAAGAAGCCGGCGCCCTTGGTCGCGTTCTTCGACCCGGTGAACCATGCCACCCAGCGGAACAACTGCCCCGCGCCCTGCTGCGACGTCGCCTTGATCGCGCTTTTCGACGCGGTCTTGGTCAGGTCCTTGGCGACGCCGGCGATGCCCTGCGCCAGCACCACCCAGGCGACCGAGGCAACCGCGCCCCAGGCCGGGTTGAGCGCCGACAGCATGCACAGCCCGCCGATCTGCAGGAGCTGTCCCGTCATCAGCATGCGCGGGATGCCGAACCGCGAGGCCAGCCAGCCGCCGCCGACATTGGCGAAGATCCCCGCCGCTTCATACAGCAGGAACATGAACGCCAGGATGAACGGCGTGTAGCCGAGGCTGTAGAAGTGCAGCAGCACCAGCATCCGCAGGGCGCCGTCGGTGATGGTGAACAGGAAATACGCGGTGGTGACGATGGCGTAGTTGCGCGCTCCGGACATTACACCCCCCGCTGGATGACGATGTTTGCCAGATCGACCATGCGGCAGGCATAGCCGACCTCGTTGTCGTACCAGGCATAGACCTTGAGCAGCGTGTCGTCGGTCACCATGGTGCTGGGACCATCGACGATCGCGCTGCGCGGATCGTTGGCATAGTCGGCCGAGACCAGGGGGCGCGATTCGAACCCCAGGATGCCGGCCAGTGTCCCGGCCGCGGCGTCGCGGAACAGGTCGTTGACTTCCTGCTCCGTCACCCGCCGGGCCATTTCGAACACGCAGTCCGTGAGGCTCGCGTTCAGCACGGGCGCACGCACCGCGTGGCCGTTCAGCTTGCCCTTGAGTTCCGGGTAGATCAGCGCGATGGCGGTGGCGCTGCCGGTCGAGGTGGGCGACAGCGAAAGCATCGCTGACCGCGCGCGCCGCAGATCCTTGTGCGGCGCGTCGATCACCACGTTGGTGTTGGTCGGATCGTGGATCGTGGTGATCTGGCCGTGGCGGATGCCGATCGCCTCGTGCAGCACCTTCACCACGGGGGCCAGGCAGTTGGTGGTGCAGGATGCCGCGGTGAGCAGTCGATGCTCGCTCGGTTCATAGCGGTGATCGTTGACCCCGACGACGATGTTCAGCGCGCCAGCCTCCTTCACCGGAGCCGCCACGATCACCCGCTTCACCCCGCGCCCGAAATACCCCGCCAACTGCTCCTTCTTCAGGAACTTGCCGGTGCATTCCAGCACGATGTCGCAGCCAAGGTCGCCCCACGCGACGCCGTCGGCGGCCGGCGCGGCGGTGAAGCCGATGCGGCGGTTGCCGATCTGGATGGCATGCTCATCCTCCGCGGCGAAGCTCGCACGCCAGCGGCCGTGGATGCTGTCGAATTCCAGCAGATGGGCGGTGGTTGCCGCGCCGCCCTTGACCTCGTTCACGTGCACGACATCGAGGCGGTTGTCCGCGCGCGGGTCATCGGGCGGCCGGTACAGGCCGCCCATCGCGGCGCGCAGCGCAAGCCGGCCGATCCGGCCCATGCCGTTGATCCCGATGCGCATCGTCAGCGCCCTCCGACCGGCAACCGCAACGCGCCGCCGATCTCGTCGAGCCGGGCCTTCAAGGCCAGGCGATCGAGCGAAGCGAACGGCAGCGCGGCAAAGATTTCAATGCGCCGCCGCAGGCTGGCGTAAATCTCGTTCAGCAGCGCCGACCGTTCGATCGCACTGCCGGTGAACTTGCCCGGATCGGGCAGCGGCCAGGCGCCGGTGACCGCCAGTTCGCCGAAATCGGGGCAGACCGGGCCGTCCAGCGTGTCGCACAGCGTTATAACAAAATCCATCCGCGGGGCAGCCGATCCGGTGAATTCGTGCCACGACTTGCTCCGCAGGCCGTCGGTGTCGTGGCCGAAGGCACGGAGTTTCGCCATCACTTCGGGATTGGGTTCGGCGATCGGGTCGGAGCCGGCGGAGTAGGCCCGGAATCGTCCGCCGCCGAGCTTCCGCAGGATGGCCTCGGCCATGATCGAGCGGGCGGAGTTGTGCGTGCAAAGGAACAGCACGTTGAAGGCCGGAGTCATGCCTCGATCCTCGTCGGGTAAGGGGGGAAGCAGGCGGGCGATGTCGCCGCACAGTTCCGGACGGCCGCCGCAGCACGTCTCGGTCAGGAAGGCGAGCAATTGCCGCACGCCCGCGATCCGCACGGCATGGATGATCTGCCGCCCCTGACGGGTCGAATGCGTCAGGCCGGCGCGCTCGAGGGCCGCCAGGTGGAAGGACGTCGTGGAAGCCGGCAGCCCCAGGCGAGCAGCCAGGTCTCCGGCCGCCAGCCCGCTGGACCCTTCCGCCATCAGCAGGCGCATCAGGTTGAGCCGCGTATCCACGGACAGGGCAGCGAACGCGGTGGCGGCTTCCGATGCTTCCATGTTTCCAGTTTGACAGAAATATCTGCGCATTGCAAGCCGCCCCACCGGGGGGGGTAGTGGGTCAGTTTGGGAGTCGGGTCTCGACCCATTTCGGTCGTATCTTTCGGAAACTGTAACACTTTGAAAAAGCTGGGCCGGGCAAACTGCCCGAAAGTCTTGATCTATGGCCGTACTCGATCCAGGTTGCGCGCGCGGTCGGAAGGTTGCGATAGAGCGTTTCCAGTGTCCTCATCCGCCCAATTTGGCGACGAAGCGCACATAGGGCAGGTTCTCGAAGTGTCGGTCACAGGTCAGCACGTCGGCGCCATGCGCGAGCGCGGTCGCATAAACGATGGCGTCCGCTGTCGCCAGTCTGTGCCTCGCGCAAAGTTCCGCCGCGGACAGGGCGGTCGCCGTGTCGAGATCAGCGACGACGCAGGTCTCGGTGAACGCGATCACCCGGTCGGCCTTGTCCTCCCCGGCCTCGCGTGTCAACCATTTCGCCAGTTCCAGTTGAACCATGGTCGGCACCAACCATTGCGTGCGGTCGGGCAGTTCGGATGCGAGCGTCGCGCCCAATGGAGAGCCGATCAGAAATTCGATCCATGCCGAGGTATCGACGGGCCGCATCAAACCCGGCTGGGTCGATCGCGATACTCCTCCGATGTCGCGCCACGCGCGATGGCCGCGAGTTCCTCAAGCTTCGGTACCGGCACCAGCAACATGCCCTCGCCCTTGGGGATGAAGGCGAAAACCTGCCCCGCCTGCCAACGCTGAGCAGTCCGGATGGATTTCGGGATCGAGATCTGAAACTTGGTCGAGAGCCTGGCCGTGTCCTTTGCCGCCATTTCATCCTCTCTATCGATGATAATTCCGTAAGACGCTACCATGGGCGCGGCATATTGAAACCCGCTTTGTCGGGCGGTGCTTCTGAAGCTCTTGACTTGTGCGGCGGAGCGGTGTTCTCGCCGCACCGCCGTCCCAAGCACGACAGATCCCTTGCTGGCCGGCACGCTCGCGCGTTTGATCTCGCCATAAGAAATGCCAGGCCTGGGAGGAGTCCACGATGGCCATCTTCGAAACGTTCACATCGGCCGAGCGGGCACGGCAACTCGGCAACCCCGAGGGCGTCGTCGGCATCGCCGTCGCGGATTGGCTCAACGACAACAACAGGCAGGCGAATGCGAAGACTGTCGTGTTGCTGGGTGTAGAGGCGGGCCACCGCGTGCTCGAAATCGGGTTTGGCAATGGCCGCACAGTGCCCGACGTGATCGCCCAGGCGGTGGACGTCCACTACACGGGAATCGACATCTCACCCACGATGGTCAAGGAAGCATCTCGCTTCAACGCCGCCCCGGTTGCCGCGGGCCGAGTCAGCTTCCACCTCGGCTCGGCGGAGCGTATGTCCTTTGCCGATGTCCTTTGCCGATGGCGGGTTTGATCGCATCTTTTCCATCGGCGTTATTCATTTCTGGACCGACCCGGCTGTACCACTGGTTTCATCGCGGTCAACGCGGAGACTCTCGAATCCGAGCAAATCACACCGAGCGGCGCCCCAACCAGGCGATACACGATCCGCGTGGCAGCTCGCGCCTGACCCGCCGGGCGGGTGCCGATCCGCTGGCGGTCACAACCTCCGGAGAATCCGAAAGTCTTGAGTTATGTAGCCTCTGACTGGTGGCTCGTAATGTGGACCATTCTCGAACGAGTGTGCGGAACAGTTCCGCTGTTAGCCGGCGGCACGGCGGGCTCTGGTCTGGTCGCCCCTGCCCGCCAGAATGCCCGCGACGGATATGTCTTCGTCCAGTTCCGGCCAGTGGATGCCTTGTCCAAGTCCGATCAGTTCCCAATGCCGCCGCTGCTCCGGCTTGCCGTGCAGCAAGCGCGGAAACCAGGCCAGCGGAACCGATGGTTCGCGCCCGTCGTCGAGCGACACACGGAACAAATCCTCCGAAAAGGCGATGCCGATAGCCATAGGTTCGGACTCAAGCGTCAAAGTAGGCATGTCACGCCTCCAAGAATGTGTCTCTATGTCTGGTCACAAGCCGATGCACGGCTCCGATCTCCGATGCCGAGAGCCGCTTGCTATGAACCAACTCCACGGGATCAAGCCGGAATTTAGCGGTCTTTTCCCCGGAAACCGCGTGGATGTGCGGCGGCTCGCGGGAATTTCCCTCGTCGCTGTAAAAGAAAAACCGATAGCCATCCGCACGGAGAACGCTCGGCATGTCACCCCAACCGCTCCCGCTGCCCTGCTCAATCCGGTTCGGCTTGCTGACGCGCCCGGCCTTGGGAGCCTACCGCTCATCCCGGTAGCGGGCAATCTGCTCGTCGCGGGACAGTGCCAGCCAGGCGGCAAGCTCAGCGTCGGTCGGCAGGAGCGCGGAAGGGACCGGGCGGGCGGCGATTTTGGTCATGGGTGCATCTTATCCCATAGGCGGGGGTTTGTGGAATCTATTCCATTCGGAAACCTGACTGATGGGGCGTTCACAGCTTGGGCTGTCGCCTCCGATCATATCTTCCGGGAGGCCCGAAAGTCTTGTATCTCGTTCAGCGACTCATGTCGCGGAAGGCCCGCTTTCCACCCTTTGCACCCATTCAAACCGACTCACTGCCGCAAGCTGGTGCGACATCCCCGGCTTAGCACCGCAACGCACCACCGGTCCGTCCCGGACTCCCCGCCCGGCCCGGCACCTCCACAAACCCCCTTGACAATGTTCCCCTGTTATGCTTCTATTCCTCACCAATGCCCGCCGCATCCTCCCCTCCCGAGCCAACCCCCCACCCCGATCCCAATCGGCCCCCCACCAACGCGCCCGCCCCACTCCGCCTCGCCGGTCTGCTCCGCCGCGTGATCAACTACGGCAAGGAGCTCCTCATCGCCGTGCGCCTGCGGGCCGCCTGCCCGGAATTCCCCCGCCTCGCCAAACCCTTCGGCACCACCGACCTCCAGCGCATCCTCGCCCGCATCTCCTCTGCCATCGGCCGCGCCGTCTCGCTCGAGGATGGGGTCCTCCGCCAGGCCGGCCTCGGCCTCTACGCCGTCGCCCCGCGCATCCGCACTCCGTCCCCGCGCCGGCCACGCGCCGCCCGGCCCGATGCGGCACGCGGCCGCAACCCGGCGCCCGCCCAACCTGCCCGCCGGAGCGACGCTCCGCGGCTCCCCACCACCGCGCAGTTCGCCGCCGAACTCAGCCGCCACCCGATCGGCGTCGTGCTCGCCGGCATCTGCCGCGATCTCGGCATCACCCCGCACCACCCGCTATGGGAGGAAGTGTCCCGCGCCATCGTCGCCTGTGGCGGCAGCACCGCCGAGCTCCAGCAGGACGCGGAAACAAGCTGGTGTTCGAAGCGGTGGCTGGAGATTCCGGTCGCCCGCCCGCCCTCCATCCCATCCTACCTTTGGCCGAAATGGTGGCCGCAACCGGAGCCACAAACAGCCGCCGCCAGCGCCACCGGCCCGCCCTGAGCAAGGACGGACCACAGCATGCAACCGTAACGCACGGGGCCGCTCCGCGGTGGTCCCGCCGTCGTGATTCGCCCACAACAAGCCACCAGGCGAATGGCCG